>Ga0256827_10003269_pt1 | contig 10324 bp, 10 predicted proteins | sample CV84metaG_FD_185977 | JGI IMG/M metagenome (GOLD analysis project Ga0256827, IMG submission 185977) | Hydrothermal vent microbial communities from East Pacific Rise, Pacific Ocean - CV84 | ecosystem: Environmental > Aquatic > Marine > Hydrothermal vents | place: Pacific Ocean: East Pacific Rise...
GAAGGTATAAATGATATGTATTGCCTAGAATAATTTGAGCTTTAATGTCATTTTTAAGTTCATGTTGATGAACCGCTTTTACAGAACCAATAGTTCCGACAGGCATAAAAATAGGTGTGTTTATACTGCCATGACTGGTTTTGATTACTCCTGCTCGAGCTTTACTTTCTTTATCTTTTGTTGTAATAGAAAAAAACATTCTTTTTTTAATTTTTCACAAAGATAAATTATTACAAAGCTTTATTTATAAAAAAATGAAAATAAAAAGAAGTTGATAATTTCTTAAATTTAAACACTTATAAATATTGCTTGCTATTAAAAACTTTTATAATATTGGATTTGTTAAATTACTAAAGTATGGCATACAATTGGGAATGGGTAGCTCCTTTAATTTTATATAGTTTCTTATTAGTAACATCTATTCAGATATTTTATTATTTGTTTTTTTATAGTAGGATATTTAAAAAAAGAGAAAAGAAAGAAAAACAAATTTCTTTGCCGGTATCAATTATTGTAGCAGCACATAATGAAGAAGAAAATCTTAAAAAATATTTACCTTTAATATTAGAGCAAGATTATCCTGTTTTTGAACTTATTGTTATCAACGATCGTTCTGAAGATAACACAGACGCTTTGTTAGAGTACTTTAAAGGGAAATACACAAATTTAAAAACAACATTTATAAAGAATACGGGAAAACTAAAACATGGAAAAAAAGTTGCAATTACTTTAGGTGTAAAAGCAGCTTCTTATGATCATTTGCTACTAACAGATGCTGATTGCTATCCCAATTCAAAAAATTGGATTGCAGAGATGGTATCGTCCTTTACTCAAGAAAAAGAAATAGTATTAGCATATGGTCCTTACAAAACATTATCAGGTTTTTTAAATAAAATTATTCGTTTCGATACCTTATTTATAGCTTTACAATATTTAACTTTTGCCGATGCAGGTATCCCATATATGGGAATAGGGAGGAATTTAGCATATAAGAAAGAGTTATTTGAGAAAAATAGAGGTTTAGCTTCCCATGCTCAAATAGCTTCTGGTGACGATGATTTGTTTATTAATGAGGTAGCAAATTCTAAAAATACAGCAATTGTAATAACACCAGAATCTTTCACCTATTCTAATCCCAAATTGAGCTTTAAAGATTGGGTAAGGCAAAAGCAGCGACATTTTTTAACTTTTCATAGATACAAAACGATACATAAAATTTTATTGTTTGGAGAACCTTTTACTCGAATCTTATTTTATTTGTTGATAATACCTAATATTTTATTAAACACTTTCTCTATCGCTTTATATATAGCTATTCTGTTGAGGATAATATTGTTAGTTCTAGTTTTTTGGAAAGCAACACAAGTGTTAAAAGAAAAAAAGTTATTTTTTTTAATTATTTTATTAGATTTTATTTTACCAGTTCTTAATTTTTTTATACATTTAAGGAATAAACCAAAAAGGTAATTAATGAATCCGAATTTATCCGAAAAAGCTCAAAAAGATTACGAGTTAGTTAAGCTAGCGATCAAAGGAGATCAAAAAGCATATGGTAGTTTAATGGAACGATATAGAGACTCCATTTACTATATGCTTTTAAAAATGGTTAATAATACAGATGATGCTGATGATCTAACAATAGAAGCTTTTGGAAAAGCTTTTAAAAAATTAGAACAGTATTCGCCTAGTTTTGCATTTAGTACTTGGCTTTTTAAAATAGCATCTAATAATTGTATTGATTTTTTAAGAAAAAAACGAGGAATTACTTTTTCTTTAGATAAAACCGATGAAGATGGTAATGAATACCAACCTAGAATAGCTTATGCAGGATTAACACCAGAAGAAGAAGCTATTAAATCGCAAAAAGCACAAGTAATGCGCAATATCGTTGCTAAAATGAAGCCGAGGTATAAAAATTTAATAGAATTGCGCTATTTTAAAGAATATTCATACGACGAAATATCTAAAGAATTGCAATTGCCCTTAGGTACTGTTAAAGCACAATTGTTTAGAGCAAGAGAATTGCTGTATAATACATTGAAAAAATCTGTAGATAAAATTTAGCTTGTAAACTACACCAAATTATCTTACATTATCCAGATAGTGTTGCAATAATTTGGCTTGTTCTCAAATTAATTATTTGAAACAGATAATAAAGTATTAATCGAACTTAGGTTATTATATTTATCAGGAGTAGTTTTACTTAATATTTTTTATAAATTTTCTTATTATTTTTTATAAGTAAATATTAAAATATTAAATTTGTACCTTATAAATATATAAGGTAAGGTGAAGAAAAATTTAACACTTCTGTTTTTATTGTCTATTTTGTTTTCTGTTGCTCAAGAAAAAACGAAAATAATCGATAAGAAATTACCATATATTCAGTTTGAGGAATTAGAATATAATTTTGGAAATATAGAGTATGCAGGAGAAGGGGTGCATCGCTTTTATTTTTATAATAAGGGTAAAGGACCTCTGTTAATTAAAAATGTTCGTAAATCTTGAGGAGTTTCCATTATTCATCAACCAATGAATCCGATTAAAAAAAATAAAAAAGATTACATAGAAATAAAATATAACACGAGAAGACAAGGTGCTTTTGATAAAAGAATAACGGTAACGTCAAACGCTCAAAATGGAGAAATAATTTTAAAAATAAAAGGAGTAGTTTTACCTGCTGTTCAAAAATTTGATTCAGCACCATATAAAAAGCAATCAATAATACATACGAAATAATAAACCGTAATTATGCCACAAATATCAAATAGAGGAATAGAAATGCCAGCTTCACCCATTAGGAAATTAGTTCCCTATGCAGAAGCTGCAAAAGCAAATGGTAAAAAGATTTATCACCTTAATATAGGGCAACCCGATATTAAAACGCCAGAAGTTGCTTTAGAAGCTATAAAAAAAGCAGATTTAAAACTTGTAGAATATACTCACTCTGCAGGAAATATATCGTATCGAAAAAAATTAGCAAAATATTATCAAGGGATAGGAATAAATGTTAATGAAGAAGAAATGATTGTTACAACAGGAGGATCTGAGGCAATTATTTTTTCTTTTTTAGCTTGTCTAAATCCTGGTGACGAGATTATTATACCAGAACCATTTTATGCAAATTATAATGGATTCGCAGTATCAACAGGAGTTAAGATAGTACCTGTAACTTCTCGAATAGAAGATAGTTTTGCCTTACCTCCAATAGAGGATTTTGAAAAATTAATAACTTCAAAAACAAAAGGAATTGTTATTTGTAATCCTAACAATCCTACAGGTTATTTATATTCAATAGATGAACTAAACAGATTGAAACAAATTATAAAAAAATATGATTTGTACCTATTTTCAGATGAAGTTTATAGAGAATTTGTTTATGACGGAGAAGAATATTTGTCAGCAATGAATCTTGAAGGGATAGAGCAGAATGTAATAATGATGGATTCTGTATCAAAACGCTATAGCGAGTGTGGAGTTCGTATAGGAGTTATGATTACAAAAAATAAAGAAGTTATAAATACGGCAATGAAATTTGCACAAGCACGTTTAAGTCCTCCTTCTTTTGGGCAAATTGTTGGAGAAGCTTCTTTAGAAACACCACCTGATTATTTTAAAGAAGTATATGATGAATATGTTGCAAGAAGAAATTTTACTGTAGATGCATTAAATAAAATAGAAGGTGTGTTCTGTCCGAAGCCTAAGGGAGCATTTTATGCAATGGCACAATTGCCAGTTGAAAATGCAGGAGAATTTGCACAATGGCTTTTAGAAGACTTTGAGTATGAGAATCAAACGGTTATGGTAGCTCCTGCAGATGGGTTTTATGCAACCAAAGGGTTGGGTAAGAATGAAATAAGGGTAGCTTACGTTCTTAAAATAGAAGAATTGGAAAAAGCAATGCTTGTTTTGGAAAAAGCATTAGATCAATATCTAAAACGTTCATAAATAACCTTTGTACAATAAATAAAGATAATTTAACGTTATGATAAAAGATTTTTTTGTTGAAAACTTTATAACAATAAAAAAAAGATAACAGTCTGAAATAAAGAATATTTTAACCGTAATTGTTGAAAACTAAGAAGCTCAATTAACGATTAATTGTTAATAAAATTTGTGAGATACTTTTTTTTTTACTTATTTTACGGGCTAATACAGAAGAAAATGAGTGAAATGCTATTTTAAGTATATGAAAAAACAAATAGTTTTAATTATATTAACATTCTCATTGTCAGCGGTTTTCGCGCAGAGAGACCCGCAATTTAGCTTTAATATGTTTAATCATATGGCTAATAATCCTGGTTTTGCAGGAGCAAGTGAGAAAATTTGTGCAAGAGGAATTTTCCATAAACAATGGATTGGATTTGAAGGTGCGCCTTCTACAGTTGTGTTTTCAGGAGATATGCCGCTTAAAAAAATTAATAGTGGTGTAGGTTTGAATATAATAAAGGATAATAATGGCTTCAATAGCAATTTTTATATGAATGCAAATTATGCATATCGTCTTAATTTAGCTGATGCAGGAGATTTAGGTCTTGGTTTAGGAATAGGATTTTTGCAAAATGCCATAGATGGAGCGTGGATAACACCTGATGAGCTAAATTCTTCAACAGGTTCGCCTTCAGACGATCCTTATATTCCAGAAAAAGAATCGCATTTAGCTTTCGATTTAAATTTTGGAGCATTTTATCAAATGGCAATAGATAAATATAATCAATTGTATGCTGGTTTATCTATTACTCATTTAAATCAGCCTACTATTACAATGAAGTCTGATGTGAAAGCTAATTATTTTGCAAGAACATATTATTTAACAGCAGGATACAATTATATGTTACCTAATAATTTAATACAATTAAGACCATCTATTTTTATAAAATCAGATGGTGTTACCAATCAGTATTCTGTTAATGTGACAGCAATGTATCAACAATCCCTTTGGGCAGGAATATCATATAGATTTAGTAATGATATTTCTATTATGGCAGGAACAATATTAAAAGATAATTTACATTTTGGAATAGCATATGAAATAACAATGAACGAATTAGGAACAGCAGGTTCTGTTGATGTTATGTTAAAATATTGCTTCTCCTTGTCAAAATCACAAGGAAAAACAAATTATCGAAGTGTAAGATATTTATAAAAAGAATTTAATGTCCTGATAAAGGATACTAAAATAGGAGGTATTATGAAGAAAGTATTATTATTTAGTTTAGTAGCAACACTATTAGTTAGTTGCGGTTCGATGGGGACAGGCGACTTAGTAGGGGTACAGAACAGACCGTTCTTTTCTCCAGTAGAACCTTTTGGTATGGTGTTTTGTAAATCAGGTTCATATCAAATGGGACCTAACGATCAAGATGTTACTTGGGCAATGACAGCTGAACAAAAAACAGTTTCTGTTTCTCCTTTTTGGATTGATCAAACAGAAATTACAAATAACGAATATCGCCAATTTGTTAATTGGGTAAGAGACTCGATAGCATATAAGATTTTAGGAGCAGAAGTTGACGAAGAAACATATTTGATTACACAAAATAGTTTCGAAGAAGATATTGATCCTCCTTTTGTTAATTGGTATGCAAAATTACAGTATAATAGTGATGACGAGGATGTTCGTAATGCCTTAAAGCAAATGTATTTACCAGAAAACGAACGTTTCTATAGAAGAAAAGAAATAGATACTCGTAAATTACTTTTTGAATATTATTGGATTGATTTGAGACAAGCTGCTAAGAAAAGTAATTTTGATGGGAAAATAAGAACTGCTTATAACTGGGAAACAAAAAAATATGATGGTCAAGTTACAGATTTCTCTAAAGGAGAAACTTATGGAGAAAGAGTAGACATAAAAGATAGGTCTTCTTATATAATGAGAGATGTAATTAATGTATATCCTGACACTTTAGTATGGATAAGTGATTTTACATATTCTTTTAATGAGCCTCAAGCTAAAGCTTATTTTTGGCATCCTGGTTACGATAACTATCCAGTAGTGGGTGTTACATGGAAACAAGCAAGAGCTTTTAGTATTTGGAGAACAGAATTAAAAAATTCATATTTAAGAGAAGGTGGAGAGCCTACTGTTCAGGATTATCGCTTACCTACAGAATCTGAGTGGGAATATGCAGCTAGAGGGGGACTTAAAAGTTCAATGTATCCTTGGGGAGGTTATTACATAACAAATCACAGAGGGTGTTATATAGCTAATTTTAAACCACTTAGAGGTAATTATCCTGCAGATGGAGGTTTTTACCCTTTAATTGTAGCGCATTATGCTCCTAATGAATTTGGAGTTTATGATATGGCAGGAAATGTTGCTGAATGGACAAGAAATGCTTGGAATCCAGCAGCTTATTCTTATACTGATGATTTAAATGCAGATTATGAGTATGAGTGTTTACCTAACGATCCACCAGAAAAGAAAAGAAAAGTAGTTAGAGGAGGATCTTGGAAAGATGTAGCTATGTATCTACAGTGTGGAACAAGAACATACGAATATCAAGATACTGCTAAATCATATATTGGGTTTAGATGTGTAAGAGAATTTATTGGACACGATTTTAACGATCCTGGAACAGGGTCAGAACTTTATTAAAGAAAAATTATAGAAATTATTTATTAACTTTTAAATGAAATTGTATTATGGGATTTAGTATTAGTGAATTTGTCCAGACTGATAAGTATAAGTCAATTATGGGATATGTTTATGGTTGGGGAGCTGCAGTTGTGTTAGCTGGAGCTTTATTTAAGATTCAACACTGGCCAGGAGCTTCTATTATGCTTACCGCTGGTATGGGAACCGAAATTGTTATTTTCTTTCTTTCTGCTTTCGACCCTCCACACAAAGAAGTAGAATGGCATAAGGTTTGGCCTGTTTTGGCTCACGATTATGATGAGACCAATGAAGAAGAACATGCTGAAGAAGAAGCAACTGCTGAAATGCCTAAAAAACAATCTGCATTAGAAATGTTTGATGCTTTATTAGAGCAAGGTAAATTAGGACCTGAATTATTTGAGAATTTAGGAGAAGGTTTATCTAATTTAACAGAAACAGCATCTAAATTATCCGATTTGTCTGATGCGTCTGCTGTAACTAATGAATATGTAGAAAAAGTTAAAATGGCTACAGGTTCAATGACTAGTTTTGCTGATACTTATACTTCTTCTGTAGAAGAATTGGCTAACACAAATACAAAAGTTGCTCAAAAAGGAGAAGAATTAGCAAATTCTTATGCTCGTTTAACAGAGGCTTTCAATTCAGAAGCACAGCAAGCTGTTGATGGAAACAAAACTTATGGAGAGCAATTAACAACAATGAATAAGAATTTAGAAGCATTAAATGCTGTTTATGAAATGCAAATAAATAATTCTAATGAATATTTAGAAGCTTCTAAAAATATTTATTCTGGTGTTAATGAAATGATGGAAGAATTAAGTGGTTCTGTAAATGATGCTAAGAAATATAAAGAGCAAGTAGCTCAATTAGGAAATAATTTACAAGCATTAAATACTGTTTATGGTAATATGTTAGCAGCCATGAATATTAACAATCAATAATTAATTTAAAGTTATTAAATTATGAGTGGAGGAAATTGTCCGGAAACACCGAGGCAGAAAATGATAGGAATGATGTACCTTTTCCTTACGGCAATGCTTGCATTGAACGTATCGAAAAGTATATTACACGCTTTTATTACTGTAAATGAAGGCTTAGAACGAACTAATGAAAATTTTGAAGCAACTAATGAGCAAAGATTAGCAGAGATAGATTTTGCGTATACTCAGGATAAAAAGAAAGTTGAAAAATATAAGAAAGCTGCTGATCTTATTCATAAGAAAACAGAAAAAATGGTTGAATATATTGATACTCTTAAAAGAGATATTATCAATATTTGTGATCAGCCAGAAGATCCTACTTATGGTGACACTGTGAATTTGGCTCATGTTCATAATGTTGATAATTATGATAAGCCAGGTCATTATTTTCTAGGTGCTAGTCAATCAACAGGAGAAGATTCTCCTGATGGACCTGGAGGAAAAGCTCCAGAATTTAGAAAGAAAATGGATGATTACAGAGCTTTTTTGAAAAAAACTTTAGAATCTATAGGTGTTGATAAAAAAGAGTTAGATCAAATGGGTGATATGGGTATCAATACTTCTGATAATGAAAATTATGATAGGGATCATCCTGAGGAGCAATATTGGGCTTCTTCAAATTATGAGCACAATACATTGGCTGCAACAGTTACTATTTTATCTCAGTTTGAGAATCAGATTAGAAATGCTGAAGGAATGGCGTTAATTAAAGTAGGTGGCTATATTGGTAAATCAGATATGAAATTTGATGCTTTAGAAGCTCGTGTAATACCTAAATCAAATTATGTTATTCAAGGACAAGATTATGAGGCAGATTTATTTGTTGCTGCATGGTCTACAACTTCAAAACCAAAAGTTATAGTAGGACCTGTTGATCAATTAGATACTGTTGCTATGAAATTTAAACCTGGAGCAGATACTACCATTTGTCCTATTGTAGATGGTGTTGGTAAATATAAAATTAAAGCTTCAGCTTTAGGTCAAAAAAAATATGCATCTATAATTGAAGTAAAAAATACTTCTACAGGAATTGTAACACCATATCCTTTAAAAATTGATGGAGATTGGTTTGCTTCTTATATGGTAGCAAAACCTGCGGCTGTAATATCACCTACAAAAATGAATGTTTTTTATATTGGTGTTGACAATCCTGTATCTATCTCGGTACCAGGTTTTGCTGCAGAAAATATAAATGCTGTAATGAGTAACGGAAGTATTCGTCCTAAAAATAAAGGGAAAGGTGAATATGTGGTGAAAGTTAGAAAAAGAGGTAAATGTTTTATTTCTGTTTCAGCAAAAGATGATAACGGAAATAAAGTATCTTTTCCAAAACAAGAATTTCGTGTAAAGAAAGTACCAGATCCTATTGCTAAAGTTGCTGGTGTTGCTTCAGGAAGTATTTCAAAGTCTAAAATTACTATGGCTTCTGGAATGAAAGCAGAAATGGAAAATTTCGATTTTGAAATGTCAGCTATTGTTTCTTCCTTTACTTTATCTGTTACTGTTGGAGGTTACGAGAAATCTGCAAAATCTGGATCTTATAGATTTACTTCTCAACAAAAAGCTTTGTTAAGAAAAGCTAAACGAGGAACACGTGTTACATTTGAGAAAATTTCAGCAAAGGTAGCAGGAAGTACTCGTAAATTGAGAGATGTTTCATTAAAAATAAAGTAATCATGAAAAAATTAAGTATTCTCATAGTTTTATTAAGCTCATTTTCTTTTATAGGAAATGCACAGAATAGTGATATCTTAAATGGTGTATACATTAAAGAACATGTTCCTATTCGAAAACCAGTTCCTTATTATTATTTGCGAGAAGCAGATGTAGCATGGAGTAAGGTTGTTTGGAGAAGACTTGATTTAAGAGAAAAGTTAAATCATCCTTTATATTACCCTACTATTCCTACTGACGATCGTTTAAGTTTAGTTCAGTTGATGGTTAATGGTGTAAAAGATGAGGGAATTAGAGTTTTTGACTTTGATGAAGCAAATGAATTTGCTACACCGATTACTTTAGAAAAAGTTTTAGAAGATTTAGGAGCAGGAAAAGACTCTATGGAGGAGGAAGATCCTGTTACTGGAGAATTTACTTGGAAATATACAGACAAAGAGCCTCGACCTGATCAAGTAACTCGTTTACTTATGAAGGAAGAATGGTTTTTTAATAGACAGCGTTCTAAAATGGAGGTAAGAATTATTGGTCTTTGTCCTGTTCGAAGATTTGTTAAAGAAACTTCTGCTGCAGGAATGGAAGATGCAGATGCAGAGTTAACTTTAAAAACTTTGTTTTGGGCTTATTTCCCAGCATATAGAAATTTATTTGCAAATCAAGAAGTTTTTAATCCTTTTAATGATGCAGAAAGAAGAACTTTTGACGATATATTTTTTAAACGTAGATTCTCTTCGTACATATATAGAATAACCAATGTTTATGATAATAGAACAATTCAATCTTATAAAAAAGGAGAGGATGTTTTATTAGAAGCAGAAAGAATGAAAGACTTTTTGTTTAAGTTTGAACATGATTTATGGGAATTTTAAATATGTCTTTTATAAAATAAATATAAAAAGGTTAGTCTTTAAGGCTAACCTTTTTTTAATATTATAACTGTATGATCGTAAAAAAATTAACTTTAATTTTTTCTTTAATTGTAACATTTTGGATTGCTATTTTATTAAGTATTTCAAAAATATTTATTGATTTAAGATATTGGGAGTAT
>Ga0256827_10003270_pt1 | contig 10323 bp, 7 predicted proteins | sample CV84metaG_FD_185977 | JGI IMG/M metagenome (GOLD analysis project Ga0256827, IMG submission 185977) | Hydrothermal vent microbial communities from East Pacific Rise, Pacific Ocean - CV84 | ecosystem: Environmental > Aquatic > Marine > Hydrothermal vents | place: Pacific Ocean: East Pacific Rise...
TACTCTAGGAATAAGATTTTCAGAGAGTCCATAACCATCGGTAAAACGGTTGGGGATAATCCACTCAAGCTCTACACCAATGTCGTTAAAAAACATCTTCATAAGTGTGGTAGAAGTGACACCATCTACATCGTAATCGCCGATAAGCATGATTTTTTCACCTTGATGAATAGCTTTGACTATACGCTCTGTGGCTTTGTCCATGTCTTTAAAGGTTGAAGGTTTGGGAAGGTCGGAGAGTGAAAGAAAACCTTCATCTATAAAACGTGCTTGTAGATTTTTTTCTATAAGTTGAGGGGAGATTTTTGGGTAGAGCATGAATGTCCTTAAATCAACCGTAGGGTACGGCTTTAGCCTACCGTTTTAATTATATTCAATAAATTTTAAAATTAGGGATTTCATTTGACGGTAGGCTAAAGCCGTACCCTACACATCAAATAATTGTTAATGTTTATTGTTCTCTACTCTCTAAAGCTGTCTTAACAAAAGCCAAAATCGCAGGGTTTGGGTTTTGTAGACGTGAAGTAAACTCAGGGTGAAACTGAACACCTAAAAACCAAGGATGGTCTTTTACTTCCACAGCTTCTATAAGCCCATGAGATTCACCTGTAATCTCCATACCGTTTTCTTCTAATGCTTCACGATATTTAGGGTTTGCTTCATATCGGTGTCTGTGACGCTCAAAAATAGTAGATGCACCATACGCTTCACGAAGGTTTGAACCCTCTTTTGTGTCACACTCGTACTCACCAAGACGCATGGTTCCACCCATAGGAGACTTGGTTGTTCGAACTTGTCTTGAACCTGATGAATCAATAAACTCATCTATTAAAAAGATGATTGGATTCTCTGTCTCTTTATCAAACTCAACAGAGGTTGCATCTTCAAGTCCCAGTACGTTACGAGCAAACTCAACCATTGCTAGTTGCATTCCTAGACAAATTCCTAAGAAAGGAACCTTGTTTTCACGAGCATACTGGATAGCATCTATTTTACCTTGAACTCCACGCTCACCAAAACCACCTGCCACTAAAATACCATCACAATCTATAAGATACTGTTTTGCAGAGTTATTTGCTATCTTTTCGCTGTCGACCCATTTTATCTCAACATCTGCATCGAGATTGGCTCCTGCATGAATAAGTGCTTCAGTTAGGGACTTGTATGACTCTTTTAAATCTAAATATTTACCAACAAATGCGATGATTGTCTTCTTTTTAGGTTCAATAATTTTACGTACCAAGTCAGACCATAACTGCATGTCTGGTTTTAATTCCCCTAGTTTTAGTTCATTCGCAATTGGTTCTAAAATATCTTGAGCCATAAAATTTAGAGGAACTTCATAGATGGTTGGAGCATCAATAGCCTCAATAACCGATTTGGTTTCAATATCACAAGTATAGGCGATTTTACGTCTTATATCAGAAGGAATTCTCTCTTCTGCTCTTAAAATAAGCATTTGAGGAGTAATCCCAATACGTCGTAACTCTTGTACTGAGTGTTGAGTAGGTTTTGTTTTTAACTCACCTGCTGTTCTAATGTATGGAAGAAGGGTTACATGAATGTTCATAACATTCTCTTTTCCAAACTCATGTTTCATTTGGCGAATGGTCTCAAGGAAAGGCATACCTTCCATGTCACCAGTGGTTCCACCAAGCTCTACTATAAGAATTTCTTTTCCCTCACCAGCGATGACAATTCTCTCTTTTATCTCATTGGTAATATGAGGAACAATCTGTATGGTTTTTCCAAGGTATTTACCTTGACGTTCATTCTCTATAACTGTTTTATAGATTCTTCCAGTAGTAAAGTTGTTATTTTGAGTTAATGAAGTATCCAAAAAACGTTCATAATGCCCTAAGTCAAGGTCTGTCTCTGCACCATCTTTGGTTACAAAAACTTCTCCATGTTCTAAAGGCGACATGGTTCCTGGGTCAACATTAATATAGGGGTCAAGTTTAAGCACACCTACTCTAAGACCTGAATGCTTTAAAAGTGTTCCTACACTGGCAGCCGTAATACCTTTTCCGAGCGAACTAAGTACGCCTCCTGTTACAAAAATGTACTTTGTTTCATTGGTTAACATCAATATTTTTCCTCTTTTTACGCGATGATTGGCATAATAACTGTTATAAAGTTTTTGTCTTTTAAGACAAATGGTAGTGTTGGTTCATTTAGTAGAAGTTCAAATTCACTCTCTTCTACTTGAGCAATAAAATCTAAAATATATCGTGAATTTACATTTAAAGTAAATTTAGTATTTAAACCCGTATTTAATAGAAGTTGATCTTTAGCCTCTTTATTGTCTGCTGTTAGTGCTTCAAAAATGATTTCATTTTCAGAAAAAGTAAGTTTGATCTCTTGAGATACAGGAGTAACTTTTTTAATAGATTCAATCATCTCTTTTTTTGGAAGTTTTATTGAAATTTTATTTTCACTTGGAATAATTCTCTGATAATCAGGATAGTTCCCATTAATAAGTCTTGTAAAGAAGTAGTAGTTTTCATTTTGAATAATTAAATTGGTATCATCGTAGTAGATATTAATTTTATTCATAAAGAGTTTTTGAATCTCTAAAATAGCTTTTTTAGGAATTATCAATGAAAATTCAAATGAGTTTTCTCCCTCCATAGTCGCTATAGCTAATCTTCTAGTATCTGTTCCTACAAGCATCGTAGAAGTACTTTTAATATCTAGCAGTGCTCCATTTAACTCAAATTTAGGATTGTTGTTATCTATAGCCGAAGATATTTTTTTAAATCCTTGAATAAGATTAATAGAGTCAAGCGATATTTGAGGTTTATCATCTATTATAGGGAAAGTAGGAAAATTATTAGAGTTGAATATAGGTAATTTATATTTTGTTCTATTTTGTTTGATAATTAAATCATTATCTATTACCTCTAGTGTAATTTCATCTTGAAGCATTCTAATATATTCTAATAAATTTTTTCCGTTGGCAGTAAAAGTACCTTCCTCTTCAATAATAATGTTATTGCTATTAATAACCAACCCTATCTCTCCATCTGTAGCTTTGATAGTACATATGTCATTTTGAGCTTCAAAATAGATATGAGAAGTAATTTGACTTGCATCTTTTTTTTCTAAAAAAGGTTGCAAATTAATGAGTATAGATTCTATTAGTTGTTTAGTAACACGAATTTTCATTTAATCTCCCTATTTTTGTACTCTATATTTCTTTAATAAGTAGTGATAGTAGTAGTTGTTGTTGAAAATGTGAAAAACTATTTTAAAGTTAATAGTTGTGGTATTTACTTTAAAAGTTTAGACAAGAAGTTATTCACATCTTTTCACTTATTGAATTATATCTTTTTTTAGTAAAAATTAATCATTTTTTGCAGAGTTTTCATTTATATTGTTGGCAAACTCTTCTAACAATACTTTAAAATTTTCATTTTCATCTATGGTTTCATTTATTTTTTTCATGGCATGACTGACAGCTGTATGGTCTTTCATTCCAAAGTATACGGCTATTTGAGGCATAGAGTTGGGGGTTAGATTTCTTGTAAGATATATGGAAATACGTCTTGCATTAACAACATCTTTGGTTCTTTTTTTAGATTTAATATCTGAGAGTTTTACATTTAACTCTTTTGAGACGTGCTTAACGATGTTATCTATAGTAATATTTGCTTGTTTTTCAACCAGTTGATCTTTAATCACATTTTGTGCAAACTCCAAGGTGAGCTTTTGGTGCATAAGTCCAGCATAGGCGTTAAGTTTGATAATCACACCTTCTATTTCTCGGATGTTGTTCCCCATATTGGCTGCGATAAAGTTAATAATATCTTGATTTAGTGAAATACCATCTATCTCACACTTCTTTTGAATAATAGCAATTTTGGTTTCAAGTCCTGGTGGTTGTATGTCAGCCATCAGCCCCCACTCAAATCGACTTCGTAGTCTATCAACCAAACCAGCAATTTTACTTGGTTGTCTATCTGAAGTGATAACTATTTGCTTTTTAGCTTGGTGTAGTTCATTAAAGGTGTGAAAAAACTCCTCTTGTGTCTGCTCTTTTCTACTTAAAAACTGTATATCATCTATAAGTAGGACATCACACTCTCTAAAGTGATCTCTAAATCTGTCCATGGTTTGAGAACGTAGGTGTGAAGTAAATTTGTTCATGAACTGTTCAAAAGTGGTATAGATAACTTTTTTACCTTCAGCTATTTGGTGGTTTCCTATGGCTTGAATAAGGTGTGTTTTTCCCAGCCCAACACCACCATATAGGAATAGTGGGTTATAGAGTGCACCAGGTTTTTCAGCGACAGACTTAGCTGTAGTATAAGCAAATTGATTAGAATCCCCAACAATAAAACTGTCAAAAGTAAATGATGGGTTTAAAATGGTACTTTTGGTTTGATTCTTTTGATCTACCGTTGTTTTGTTTTTTTGACTGTTTATTGATGCTTTTTTTGCTTTACCAACGGAGATTATGACTTTTGGAGATATATTATTCTCCACCTCAAATAGATGAGCAATTTTATCTTGATACTTTGTTTTAATCCATTTAGCTACAAGCATATTTGGAGCGTAAAATTGTGCTACATTTGATCTTGATGCAGCTTCGTCGTAACTTAATGTTTTAATATATCGTTCCCACTCTTTATTACTTATCTCTTGCTGAAGTTTTTTAAGTACTTTGTTTCCTATGTTCATATGGTTCCCAATCTTAATGTGAATAATTCTTTAAATATTAGCTAAAATTGGCTAAAATACGGGTTTAAAAGAAGGTGTGATAAAGATATTCACACTGTGAATAAAGGTGTGAATGAAAATCTTAGGAATAGACCCAGGAACTCGTAACTTAGGTTATTGTCTACTAGAATTAAACAGAGACAGATATACATTGGTTGAGGCTGGAATACTTAAATTTAAAAAAAAAATATTAAAAGAGCAAATTTTAGAGATGAGTGATGGCATTGACGCTATATTCGATGCTCATGAGATTGATGAAGTTGCTATAGAAGATATATTTTTTGCACATAATCCTAAGACTGTTCTTAAGTTAGCACAGTTTCGTGGAGCTTTAAGTTTTAAAATACTTTTATCTGTTGGAAATTATGATGAATATACTCCTCTACAGGTAAAAAAAGCCATTACTGGAAATGGAAAGGCGACAAAAGAGCAAGTATCCTTTATGGTTAGAAGGTTATTGGGCATTAAAAAAGAGATTAAACCTTATGATATTACAGATGCCATGGCTATAGCTATTACACATGCTCAGAGAGTTAAATTTTCGGGGGTTTTATAGAGGGGGTATGGTGTTTACCCCAGAAGAGAGGTAAACAGCTTATATTGAGTAATTGAAGTTATTGTTTTTGAGAAGTTTGAATAAATTTATCATATTCATAAACATCTTTTCTAAAGTGTATAAGACCATTGCGTTTAAATACTGAAAAATAAGTGGTATGAACAGGTAGATTTTTTGTAAAGTTTAAAGTAACTGTTTTTAAAGTATTTCGATATTTATCAATATTCCTTACATCCGATGACTTTAGACGTGATTTTAATACTTCTACTAATTCAAATGGTTTCTCAATACGCATACAACCTGAACTGTATACACGGTAACGGCGTGAGAATAGTGACTTATTATCGGTATCATGTAGATATACAGAGTATTTATTAGGAAACATAAATTTAACACGTCCTAGGGCATTGTCATCTCCTGGGTATTGAACAAAACGGTAAGGCATACTGCTACTTGCATCTTTATATGGTAAAAGTTTATCTACTGTAAATTTCTTAATCTCTTTACTATTTTTCCATCCTTTAAAAGCATGAATATTATGCTCTTTTAAATAGTCTGGATGCTCTTGCAGTGCAGGGATAAGATCTTTACGAACCAGGTTATTTGGAATATTCCATGTAGGATTTAGTACAATATATTTCATAGAAGAAGAAAAAACTGGTGTTGGTCGAACATCTCTACCTACAACAGCATTCATATGAAGTATAGACTCTCCATCTCTAAAGTAGTCCATAGTAAAGTCTGGAAGGTTTACCCTTATATACTCATTTGGAAATTGATCTGGAAATACTTTTAGTTTATCTAAGTTTGTAACAATACTTTGAACATGTTCTTTCATAGGCTTATTTAAGTAATAGACTGTAATTTTATCTATAATATTATTTTGTGTTAATTTAAAACGATCTTTATAATTATATAATGCATGTCTAAGTTCTTGATCAAATATATCAGAAGTGTTATTTTTATTTCTTAAATCACCAGTAATAATTAGTCTCTGTTTAATATCAGCAATATATGGATATTGATCACCTACTTTTAAATCTTTAGCATATTTTATACGAGTTAAACCACGAAGACCTCTGTAAAAGTTAAGTGCATCTATTAAATCTTGATGTAGTTTTTGTTGAGGGGTGATAGACTTTAAAAAATTATAAATATTTTCACTTCTTATCGCAGCAAAAAGTCTTGCACTAGATGGTGAACTTTTACGTACCATTTCCCAGCTAGCTGTAATATCTTTTGATACTTTTAATCCTTTAATCTTCTCTTGAACCATGTCCCAATCAGTATCTGATTGAACAATGAAATCTGCTAGACCGACATAGGCTTTTGTTAATAAAATATCAAGTGTAGCTAGATCATTTTCATTTGTATTTAAATCCATCTGATCATTGAGTAGATAGGTATATTGTTCTATTTGACTTTGATACAAATCTTTATATTTATAATTAAAATAAGTATCTTGAAGTGCTTCTCTCAGTGTATTGAGGTTTCTCGCATGACCTATCCAAAGTGGTCGATTTTGATTTAGATTATATAATTGACGTATAATGTTTCTTTCACCACTATTTTGTGAAAGTTGATAAGGTTCGTTATTTATAATAGAATTTAATCTATTGTCAAGTTGTGTGGAATATAGTGTTGACAGCATAATGCTGAGTAGTAGTAGGTATCTCATATCTGTATCTCCCAATAAGTTTTAAAATATTTATAAAAACTTAATTATTATAAAATTTTTAGAGATATCTTAGCATAAGAGTAAATGAAAAGAGATTACAACCTTCAAAAAAGGTTGTAATTTGAAAAATTTACTAGAATTGGTAACCAGCACCAACAGTTAGACCCCATGCTGATGGGTAATCTGATTTTTCTAAGTAGTTTACAACATCTGTAAATACAGAAAGATTATTACCTAGACCATAGTCAAGACCAGCACCATATGAGAAACCAGTTTTTGTATCAGCTACACCAGCAAAGTTTGTTTTAGATGCACCTAGTAAACCATAAAGGTTAAGGTCATCAGTAAGATCCATATTTGGTTTAAGGTAAGCACCAATTTGTTTAAATTTTTCAATACCTGCATCATCACTTACTTTAGATATACCATAAGTACCACGTACTTCTGCACCTAGGTAATCCATAAAGTCATAACCAAGTCTACCAGTGAATCCCAGTTGTCTCTCTTGATCATTTTCTTTTGAGAATAGATTAGCAGTTTCGTCATTACCTCTTACTGCGATATCTGTGATACCACCAGCAATGTAAAGACCTAAAGCTTCAGCAACAACAGGTGCAACTACAACAGGTGCAGCTTTTACTACTACAGGTGCTGGAGCAGGTGCTGGAGTTGGTGCTACGTATACTGGCTCTACTGGAACCACTACAGTTTCTTGTTCAAATACTGGCTCTATAATATCTCCACCAGCAAAACTCATACTTGATAAAGCAATAATTGCTACAATTGATTTTGTTAATTTCATAATCGAAATCTCCTTAAATAATAAAATATAAGCAATTATAGCACAAACTCTGTTATGGAATTCTTTAAATAGCAACAAATTAATTATAATTTTAAGGAAGTTTTAATATATGTTTAATCTTGTTATTTATTGTAATTATATTATTTATAATAATGTTTAATTTTACTTCTCATACTGGATACCAATTCAAATAGATTCTTTTTAAGAGCCAGTTGTAATCTATTTTCGATATAATTCGCGTAATTTATTTATAGTATAGGAAATCTTTTAATGCAAAAAATCAAAAACATAGCCGTTATCGCACACGTCGATCACGGTAAAACAACACTCGTTGATCAACTTCTTCAACAATCTGGAACATATGAAGCACACCAAGAGGTTCAAGAGAGAGCCATGGATTCAAATGAAATTGAAATGGAAAGAGGAATTACCATTCTTTCTAAAAACACAGCTATTACTTATGGTGACCATAAGATTAATATTATTGACACTCCTGGTCACGCCGATTTTGGTGGTGAGGTTGAGCGTGTTCTTAAAATGGTAGATGGTGTACTTCTTTTGGTTGATGCACAAGAGGGTGTTATGCCTCAGACAAAATTTGTTTTGAAAAAAGCAATTGCTTTTGGTCTTATTCCTGTTGTTGTTATTAACAAGATTGATAAAGATGGGTCAGATCCAGACAGAGTTATGGATGAAGTATTTGACCTTCTGGTAGCACTTGATGCAAATGAGGAGCAACTTGAATTCCCTGTTCTTTATGCAGCTGCAAGAGATGGTTATGCCAAACATGAGATGGAAGATGAGAACAAAGATATGGTTCCACTTTTTGATGCGATTATTGAGCATGTACCTTACCCTAAAGGTTCTCCAGATAATGATACTCAAGCACAAGTATTTACACTAGATTCTGACAACTTTGTTGGACGTATTGGTATTACTCGTATCTTTAATGGTAAAGTTAAAAAAGGTGACGAGTATCTTCTTGTTAAAGCAGATGGTTCAAAATCAAAATCAAGAATTTCTAAGCTTATTGGTTTTAAAGGTCTTGAGAGAATTGAGATTCAAGAAGCAGAAGCTGGAGATATTGTAGCAATTGCAGGATTTAACGACATTGATGTAGGTGACTCTATTTGTGACCCAAAAAACCCTGTAGCACTTGACCCTATGCACGTTGAAGAGCCTACTCTTTCAGTTATTATGTCTGTAAATAACGGACCTTTGGCTGGACAAGAAGGTAAGCACGTAACTTCAAACAAAATTTCTGAACGTCTTGAAAAAGAGATGGAGACAAACATCGCTATGCGTATGGAACCAATGGGAGATGCATCTTTCAAAGTTTCTGGTAGGGGTGAACTTCAAATCGGTATTCTTGCTGAAAACATGAGACGTGAAGGTTTTGAGTTTATGTTGGCTAGACCAGAAGTTGTAGTAAAAGAAGAAAATGGTGTTAAAATGGAGCCATTTGAGCATTTAGTAGTAGACGTTCCAGAAGAGTTCCAAGGTGTTGCTATTGAGAAGCTTGGTAAAAGAAAAGCAAACATGACTCAACTTACACCTATGCCTGATGGTACAGTACGTTTAGAGTTTGAAATTCCTGCACGTGGTCTTATTGGGTTTAGAAATGAATTCCTTACAGATACTAAAGGGGAAGGAATCATGAACCACTCTTACCTAGAATATAGAGCATATACAGGAAAAGTTGAGAGTAGAACACCAGGAGCATTGGTTTCTATGGATGATGGTGAAGCAGTTGCATTCTCAATCTTTAACCTTCAAGCACGTGGTGTTATGTTTATTTCTGCACAAGAGAAAGTCTATTCAGGAATGGTTATTGGTGAGTCTGCAAGACCTGGTGACCTTGATGTTAACCCTCTTAAAGGTAAGGCATTAACAAACATGAGAACTTCTGGTACAGACGAAGCTGTTAAGCTTGTTAAGCCAAGACAAATCACTTTGGAGTCTGCAATGGAGTGGATTGAAGATGATGAACTTGTAGAGATTACTCCTGAATCAATTAGAATTCGTAAAAAATCACTTGACCCAGTTGTTCGTAAACGTTTAGCACGTGATAAGAAGAACTCTAAGTAAGTTCGAGTAAGGTCGATTTATCGACCTTATTATTTTGTGGTCGGAAAACCGACCCTATATATTCTTTATCTTCCCTATCCACTCATCCAAAGTCTTCTCAAATCCCATTTTAGAACTCTCATAAAACTTCATATTTTTAGACATATAGTTTTGCTCTACCCAACCACCATAATTGTGTGGGTATAAGTAGTTTACTTTGTCTTGTTTTATATTTGCAGGTATAGGATGAATTTCTCCATCTTGTATCGCTTTAAGTGCAGAGTTTATTGCCATGTAGGCAGAGTTTGATTTTGGTGAAGATGCTAAATATATAACCAGCTGTGATAAACTTATCCGAGCCTCTGGGTAACCAATCATCTTTACGATGTTTAGCGTAGAAGAGGCTAAGTTTAAAGCATGAGGGTTAGCATTGCCAATGTCTTCACTTGCCAAGATACACAAACGTCTAGCGATAAACTCAGCAGGTTCTCCACCATT
>Ga0256827_10003271_pt1 | contig 10321 bp, 9 predicted proteins | sample CV84metaG_FD_185977 | JGI IMG/M metagenome (GOLD analysis project Ga0256827, IMG submission 185977) | Hydrothermal vent microbial communities from East Pacific Rise, Pacific Ocean - CV84 | ecosystem: Environmental > Aquatic > Marine > Hydrothermal vents | place: Pacific Ocean: East Pacific Rise...
AAAAGATGTACTAGAGTTTTCTTCTGGCTTTGATATCGAAGCCGATTTATTACCAAACATAAAAGATTTTGTTAATTCAAAAAATATTGAACAAGAACTTAAAAAAACTTTAGATATAATTACAAGTATTGGTGTTGAAAACACAGCATATTTTAATGCAATAGAACTTGTTAATTATGTGTTGATGCAGTTTTCAGAGTTTTATTACAACAATATAACTTTTACTTTAGATGCAGCTTTTGATATTGACGCAAATTCAATTTCTCAGATAACAGAATTGGCAAAGAATACTGAATATAATCCTTATCACAAGTTTTTAGAAGATTTTTTTGTACCTATCTTGCAAAAAGAAAAACCTGAAATAGTTTTTGTAAATGCTAGACCTAGTTTGTTTAATTTCTCTCAGTTGTATTTTGTAAAAAAATATTTTCCTAACACTTATATTTTTATATCAAATCATTCTACCGAGTACTATTCATTAAATAAAATCACAAAATATTTAAAAAATAATGAGCAGCTTTTTTCTTGGGTTGACGGTATTGTTTTAGACGATTTTAAACATACCGAAGCCCTAATTTTAAAAGCTGTTAACGAAAATATTGATTTTTCTACTGTTCCTAATTTTATGTATAAAACCCACAAAGGAATAAAGCAAACAGAATATCAAGCACGAGAAAGATATATTTCTGAAATAAATATACCCGAATGTTTATTAAAAAACAATAATTCAAAGAAAATAAAATCGCCTTTAGAAATTTTTGAAGCTGTGCTTTTGCAAAATAATAAATGTTATTGGAGTGCTTGTTCTTATTGCGGAATAAATGCAAAATATCCTACAAAAATAAATTCTAAAGAATATAAAACACAAGAATATCTGAAAATATTCGATAAAGTAAAAGCAAAGCACTATAAATTATTTGTGTTGCAAGACGAAGCAATACCTATAAATCTTGCAAACGAAATAGCACTTGGTAAAACACAGAGAAATAACGATATAGCTTGGCATTATCGTTCAAAAATTGATTTAAATTATACCGATGAGCTAATTATTAATTTAGCAAAATCTAATTTAAAAGGAATTTATTTTGGCTTAGAATCTATAAACTATAGAATAGTGCGGCTAATGAATAAGTACGAAACTTTTGTAGAACCAGATTATATCGAAAATCTTGCCGATAGATTATTTGCAAACGGCATACATTGTCATTTTTGCTGTATAATTGGTTTTCCTGGCGAAACTCGCGAAGAAATTAATGAAACTCTTAGTTTTATCGCTAAAATAAAAACAAAAAACCCAAGTTTTACTTTCACCATTAATATTTTTGAACCAGATATTGCAAGTCCGCTTTTTACAAAAAAAGAGAAATATAATCTTTCGGCACAAATACCTGTACAAGATAATTTGTATATCGGAAATAATTTGCTTTTTAAACGTGAAATACCTTACGAAGAACTTATTGATATTAAGATTAAGTTTTTAATTGATAATATTTCGGAAATTAACGAAAATGTAAATATTACCGAAGTTATGGAAAATAATAATAGTTTGATTAATTATATAAATTACAGGTAATAATATTTCGCTACATTTAAAAACTGCAAATTTAATTAGAGCTTGTCTATAAAGTCCGATTTCTGCGTTGTTGCTCAAAATTTAAATCCTCAAATACCTTTGTATTCTGCGGTTTAAATTCCTCACAGGCTTTGAACTCGAACTTTATAGTTCAATCTCTTGACTTTATGGACAGACCCTAATTAAAATATAAAAGCCCTACCAAGGTAGGGCTTTTAATGCAGAAAACATGTTATTATATTTTCTGATACGGACCGAATTTAAATGACTCCTGTGTCTAGCATAGCATTTGCTACTTTTAGGAATCCTGCAATGTTTGCACCTTTCATGTAATCAATATAGCCATCTTCATCTTTGCCATATTTAACACAATCATTATGTATTTTATGCATAATTTCTTGCAAACGATTGTCAACTTCTTCTGCACTCCAGTTTAATTTCATTGCGTTTTGGCTCATTTCTAAACCAGATGTTGCAACTCCACCAGCATTAACTGCTTTACCAGGAGCATAAAGAATTTTATTACTATGGAAAACTTCAATAGCTTCTGGTGTACAAGGCATATTAGCACCTTCTGCAATATATTTGCAACCATTAGCAATTAATTTTTCTGCATCTTCTTTGCCAAGTTCATTTTGAGTAGCACATGGTAAAGCAATATCACATTTCACATTCCATGGTTTTTCTCCTTGATAAAATTTAGCACTTGGAAATTCAAAAGAAAAAGGTTTAACTATATCTTCGTTTGAAGCTCTTAGCTCTAACATATATTCAATTTTTTCTTCCGATATACCCTCTTCATCATATATATAACCATCAGGACCCGAAATAGTAATAACTTTTCCTCCTAATTGATTAATTTTTTGAGCTGCACCCCAAGCTACATTACCAAAACCTGAAACAGCTACTCTTTTTCCTTTGATAGAATCTCCAGCAGTTTCAAGCATTTGAGCTGTAAAATACACAGCACCAAAACCTGTTGCTTCTGGTCTAATTAAACTACCTCCCCAGTTAGTTCCTTTTCCTGTTAAAACACCAACATGAGTGTCGGTTAATTTTTTATACATACCATATAAAAAACCTATTTCTTTTGTTCCAACTCCAATATCTCCTGCAGGAACATCAGTATTTGGTCCAATTACTTTTTGTAATTCTAACATAAAAGAATGAGCAAACCTCATAATTTCATTATCCGATTTCCCTTTAGGATCGAAATCTGAACCACCTTTAGCTCCTCCCATAGGAAGTGATGTTAGGCTGTTCTTAAAGATTTGCTCAAAACCTAAGAACTTTAAAATACTTAAATTTACACTTGGGTGGAAACGTAAACCACCTTTATATGGTCCAATTGCATTGTTAAACTGAACTCTATAACCTAAATTTACATGAACTTTGCTGTTATCATCAACCCATGGCACTTTAAATGTATGAATTTTATCAGGCTCTATTAACCTTTCAATTATACTATATGCTTCAAATTTAGGATTTTCATTATAAACATCTTCAATAGATTCTAGTACTTCACGTACTGCTTGTAGATATTCCACTTCTCCCGGGTGTTTTGCCTCAAGATTTTGTATTATTTTATTTACATTCATAATTAATGTTTTTTTGTTAAATTAATACTGCAAATGTCTATATTATAATTTAATGTTTCTATTTTTTTATACTTTAAGAATACAATAAGTTTATTGATAATTATCAATAATTTTTAAAACATAATAAAATTACTTCCAATTACTAATCCTTATTTGTACTTTTGCATAATAAATATGTATGGCTTTGCCTGTTAAAAAAATAAGTAATAAAAATATAATAAATGAATGTTGATAAAGATATTAAAGTAATTATTGCCGACTTAAATGAAAGGAAAAAAGAACTTAATTGCTTGTATGAAGTTAATAATATCCTTAAACATTCCGATAATTCTAACTCTTTAGATAATATTTTTAATAGAATTATTGATATTATACCTGCAGGCTGGCAACATTCCGATATTTGCAAAGTGCAAATTATTCTTGATGACAAAATTTACTCATCAAAAGATATTAAAATTACTGAATTAAAACAAACAGCTAAAATTAAGTATGAGGATATCGAGATAGGAGAAATTAATGTATATTATATAAAGGCAGTTAAAACTGTAAAAAATCCAATTTTTTTATACGAAGAACAAAAGTTATTAAATAATATTGCCTCAGAAATTAGTTTGTTTATAACCCTTAGAAAATTACGAAACCTATTAAATGGTGAGATTAATATCTCATCTAAACTAAAAATTTCGCTTGCACTAAGCAAATGGTTATCTAAATTCCATTTGTCTGATAATGAAATGGCAAAATTGCTAAAAACAAAAATTAATTTTAAAAAAGGTGAAACTATTCTTAAACAAGGTACTCTTTCAACTTATATTTTGTTAATAACCAAAGGAGTAACAAAAGCATTTATTGAAGATATTAACGAAAGAAGTTTTGCTTTTAAAATAATTAAACCATACGAAATTGTTGGTTTATCTTCGCTTTTTGGCGATGGTTATTATGGGTTTTCTTGCACTGCATTAACACATACCGAAGGTTATTTAATAGAAAAAGATACAATTACTGATATTATAGAGAGTAATATCAAATTTAATTTTGAACTTCTAAAATGGTATGGCACTAATTTTCAAATGATTTACGAAAAAATGAATTGTTTGGCAAATAAACAAGCTCTAGGGAAAATTGCAAGCACATTGTTATATTTATCTAACAATATATTTAATGATGAAATAATTGATACAACAATTACCAGAAAAACTATTGCCGAATTAAGTGGTATGTCAACAGAAAATGCTGTTAGAATTTTATCTGAACTAAAAAACGATGGCATTATTAAAATTTCTAAATTAGGAATTGAAATTATACATCAAGATTTATTAAAAACATTTAGTATTGCAGGCTAATTTAATCTCAAATTGAGATTAAAAAATCTTTTTATAGATATGACAATAAGGATTGCCACCAGTTTTGTAATAATAATCTTGATGATTTCCTTCGGCTTTCCAAAATTTTGTAGCTTTTGTAATCCTTGTTGAAACTTTATATCCTTTTTCTTCTAAAGTTTTTATTAAGTTTTCAGAAATTTCTTTTTGTTCATTGCTAAGATAAAAAATTTCGGAACGATACTGATTGCCTATATCTGGACCTACACCGCCAATTTGTGTAAAATCGTGAGTTTCAAAAAATAATTTTGCTACATCTTCAAAATCATATTTTTCGGTATTAAAAACCACCTCTACTGCTTCGGCATGTTTTGTTGTGCCGCTACAAACTTCATCATAAGTAGGGTTTTCTTTTTCTCCACCAATATATCCAACACATGTAGAAATTACCGCAGGGTGTTTTTTCATAAAATATTCGGTGCCCCAAAAACAACCCGAAGCAAAAATTGCCTTTTCTGTTTTTATATCCATGCTCTTAGTTTATAATATGTTATTGCAAAATATTCTCTGTAAACAATAATTTGATATTTCATATGATTCCAAAATTGATATCTTAGTTGAGTGTTATTTCCAACATTAGGCACCACACTGTTTCCTCCTAGTTCATCATCATTAAAATCTAAATTAGCTTCAATTGCTTTTTCAAAAGCAGGTTCGCCACCTGTATTTTTTAAACCAGCTTTAACAAATGTTTTTACCGAGCGATACATATGTTCCGGTGAAGAAATTATTAAAATATTTTTATCGGAGCTAAGTATTTTTGCAATTTCCAATGCCTGAGAACGAGTATTTGTTCCCTTTGTTTCAAAACTAATTTTATTTGCCGAAATACCTCTTTCAACAAGCTCTTTTTTCATTAAAAACACTGCTGATGTTGTGTCTATAGAATCGCCTGGTAAGGCAATAATTATTTTTGCTTTTGGATATTTTACCGAAGCAGATTTTGCATAAAACGTACGCATCAAACCTGTTTCGCTAGGCATACCACCACCGCCTAAAACCACAATATAATCGGGGCTTTGTTTTAGTTTATTGGCAGAAACTCCTAAATAATAATACATCCAAAAAGGAGCTGTTGTAAAACTTAGAAAAATAAAAATTGTAAAAAATATTGATGAAAATATTAAATAATACTTCAATACTATTTTGCTTATGTTTTTTATTTTGTTAAAATTCATTAATAAAAAATATTTACATTGCTAATTTAGAAAAATTATTTAGATTTGAGTTTTTATATTAAATTATTTAGATGAAATTTATTCCTAAAAATATTCAAAATTTAAAAATCGCTGTTTATCAGAGTAATGGAACTGGTTATCCTGTTGTGTTTTTACATACAAGTTCCATTGGTGCTGCGTCGTTTTACAAGCAAATGATGAGTAAAGAAGGCGAAGAACTTAGGTTTATTTCAATAGATATGCCGGGTCATGGTGCTTCAGATTTTTCGTTTAATCCACAAGAGTTTTACCATTTTAATAAATTATCTGAATTAATGATTGAAACAATCGAAAGTTTAAATCTTGAAAAATTTATTTTGGCAGGTCATTTTTTAGGAGCTCATATTGCACTAAATATTTCGCAAACACTTAAAAATATTTCGGGTTTAGTTCTATTGGGTTTTTCTCCTTTGCAAGACTATTCTAAAATTAATGAGGCATATAAAATTAACGAAGTATCTAATCTGTTGTTTAAAGGTAAGCTTGATGGCGAACAAGCTGCAAAATTAGCACAAATATTTGTTGGTGAAAATAATGCCGCCGATATTTCTTTTGTAGATAATATAAAAAATACTGACCCTAATTTTAGAAAATATTTAGCAGAATCTTTTCAACAAATAAATATAAATGATATTGATTTAATTAAAAAAAGCAAACTACCAATATCAATAATTATTGGCAAAGAAGATAAAATTGTGAAACCAGAAAAACTTAATGAAATAGAAAAATTTTTATGGAGAGGAAAAGTTCAACAAATATCCGATTCTGGCAATTCTCCTATGTGGGAAAATCCTAAAACATTTAATTTCTTTATACAAGAATTTACGAACAAACACTAGCAGTAGCCTAAAACTGAGCAATATAACCAAAATGTATTCTAGCAGTTTGTAAATCAAATGTGTTATTAAACTGTTTACCTATGGCGTATGAAATTGTAAAAACACCTGCTTTACTTGAAAAATCTGCTCCTACTCCTATCCCAATAGGTGTGTCGTGAACAAACTCATTTACATGATTTTCGTAATATGCAAAATCACTAAAAACATAAAAACTAGAATATCTCTCGTAGTAATAGTTTAATTGAATTGTGCTAATATTAATAAAATCTGCAAATAATTCACCCTCTTTAAAACCACGTATTGATTTTAGTCCCCCAAAACGATAAAGCTCATTTGCAAATAAATTGTCGTTACTAATATATTTTGTTTGATTTGCTATTTTAAAAGATGTTCTTTTTTTAATTTTTATAAATGTAGCAATACTTAACCTACTTTCAATTTGTAATGATTTTAACATAATATCATCGTATAAATATTGGGGTAGTTTAGAATTTTTTTCAATTTGTTTTTCGCCTATACTTCCTTCTATATAAACTACATAACCACTCATAGGGCTAAAAAATCTATCAGTATTTCTTAAATTTAGACCAATACCATAAAGAGTTAATTTTGTATCGGCAAAAGCTGGTAAAACTGTTGCATTTGCATATTGATTTGCCGATAACAATGAGGTGTTTTTGTTTTCAATAAACAAATTTAATCTATTATTATTTGTGATAATAAAATTTAATAATGCTTTAAATCTTAAATTAAGATAACTAGTATCTTGTTTTAATAAATTAAAATTTCCACCTATACCTAAAATAGTGCTAAAAATATATGGATAATCAAATACTAAATCTACAGTTTGTGTTTCGTCGTCGGTTTTTTTCCAATTAAAACCAAAACTTTCGCCATGAGCAAAAGAATTAACTAACAAAAGGTTTATTTCGCCTGTTATTAATAATCTACCTGAGGTTTTATCTCTAGGAATTACCCCCAAAATACCATCGAATCTACTAGCTTGTTTTTTGTCTAAATATAAAATTATTTTTATTTTATCTTTATAAAACAAAACATTACTTGCTTGTGTTTCGGTAATAAAATTAAGATTATTTATTTTTTTTGTTATTGATGATATTTTTTTTTCGTTATAAGAATCTCCCGGTTTTAAATCTAAATATTGCTGTAAATATTTTTCTGATATTTTTGCATTTCCTTTTATAATTATACTGTCGATACTAATTTGTTTATTTTTGTTTAGCTCAACTGTGCAGTTAATTGTATTGTCTTTTATTTCAACACTATCTAGTTTAATTGAGCAAAAGGGATATCCATTATTTTCAAAATATAATAATGTATTTTCTATTTTTTGTTCAATTTCATTTATTTCTATTTTTTTATTTTTTATTATTGATTTTTGTAATTTATTATTTTCAATAATATTAAATTCTTTGGCAAAACTTACCTCTCCCCATGTAAATTTTTTTCCTGTAAAAATATAAGCCTTAGTTGTATCAGAAAAAACCATACTATCTATCGAAGCAGATATATATCCCATAGAAATAAGTTTCGATATTTTATTATTTAAAAAACCATATACCGAAGATGTGTCTCTAAAGTTTTTAATTTTTGATGATAATTGTTCAGGTTTATCAGTATAGTTTATTTGTAATTTAATTTTAGATTGAGAAAATACAAACTGTGAAAATATTATTGATATTATTAAAATAGGAATTCTCACAGTTTATATTTTTAGGTTAATTATTCATAAAACCTTGTTCTTCTATCACTTTTAAAAACTCTTTTGAAAAGAAAATATTGTCTTGTTTTTTATATCTGTTATCAGTAAAAATCTGAGCAAGTGTTTCTTTTTGATTTTCTTCTAATAATTGTTTTGTTTCTTCCGAATTTTCTCTGTCGTGATAAATCTTTTTTATCATTTCATCATCAAAATCGTGATATTTTTCAAAATGAACTACCGATTTTAGTGGTAAACGAGGTGTTAAATCTGGTGTTTCATTAGCATATCCAACAACTAAAGTGGTTACAGGTACAACTCCTTTTGGCAACTCTAAAATATCTATTATTTTTTTTGCCATATATGTTGTTGTTCCTAAATAGCAAATACCTAAACCTTGCTCTTCGGCTTCAATAGTAGCGTTTTGTGCAGCTAATAAAGCATCAATAGATGCAGTGTAAAACGATAAAAAGTTATTGTAACCTGGAACAGCTTTATTTAATTCGCACCATTTATTAAAACGATTAAAATCTGCACAAAAAGTTAAAACTATTGGTGCTTGTGTTACCATTTGTTGATTAAAATGAGCAGCTAGCAACTCTTCTTTAATTTTTTTATCTTGTGTTACAATAATACTATAAACTTGCATATTGCCTGTTGTAGATGCTCTTGTTGCAGCATTTAAAACCTCATCTAAAATAGCTTTATCTATCTTAGTTGACTTGTAGTTCCTTATTGAACGATGATTTTTTATTACTTTATTCATACCGATATTTGTTTATATTTTTTTACCAAATTTAGACATCATTAAGTATAATAACAAATAATATTATCTTTTGTGCAAAAAAAATATTTTAGAACTATTAAATTTTTTTTATATTTGCACAAATAAATTTTATAATATGAAAAAAACATTAATTTTATTGGGTTTTGTTATTGCATTAGCTTTTTCTGTATCTTCTTGTAAAACCACAGGTAGTTGTCCTGCATACGGACAGGTTGATACTGAACAAGCAAATCCTAACGTATAATTTCTCATAAATTTTTATTACATTTGGGGATATTTTAATATTCTCATGAAATTGATATTATCAATAATATTATTCTTTATTAATATCGCTATTTTTGCACAAGGCGATCTTTATTCAGGTACACGTATTTATAATAATAACGAACGTTCGTTTGGTATTGATTTTATATCAAACGGAGTAGGCTTTAATTATAAAATTGGCAGACGTGTAGATGGTCGTAGAAAAATGATATATCAATTAGATTTTTCGTGGTTTAAACATCCTAAAGAAATAAAAATAAAAACTTACGATAGTGGCAATAGATTTGTGTATGGCAAAATGAATTTCCCTATTAATATAAGACTTAGCATTGGCAGGCAAAAAGTTCTGTATGAGAGAAGAGACAGAAATGGTGTTAAGATAAGCTATTTTTATACGGGTGGCATTTCTCTTGCAGTATTAAAACCTGTTTATTACAACATAATTACAGGAGGTATTTTAACCGAGCAACGATTTGATGTTACTGAAATACATACTTATTCTCAAATACATAGCAGATCTTCTTTTTTCAAAGGTTTTAACGAAATTAGTTTAGTACCTGGTGCTGGTCTAAAAATAGGTTTCGATTTTGATTTTGCAACTAGTGACGATAGAATTCATGCTCTTGAAGCAGGTGCTTGTTTAGATGTTTACTACAAAGAGCTTGAAATAATGGCTACAGAGCATAACAACATGGTTTTGTTTACTTTATTTGTTACATACAGATTTGGAAAACTAACAAAGATGGGCATAAATTAATTTTTAATCCGCAAGTAGGGTCTGTGGAAAAATACATAACAGCTTATTATAAAGCCACTTAAACCAAAAACACACTATTGTAAGTGCAAACTTTTTAAAACATAAGTACTTATAAGTTTGCATTTACAAATATTAAAATCATAGTTTTATGGTAACCGTGCGGTAAACCACATATTGCAACAAC
>Ga0256827_10003272_pt1 | contig 10320 bp, 7 predicted proteins | sample CV84metaG_FD_185977 | JGI IMG/M metagenome (GOLD analysis project Ga0256827, IMG submission 185977) | Hydrothermal vent microbial communities from East Pacific Rise, Pacific Ocean - CV84 | ecosystem: Environmental > Aquatic > Marine > Hydrothermal vents | place: Pacific Ocean: East Pacific Rise...
GTTTGATTTAAGGGCGTGTTTACCATCAAAATTTGACAAACAAAATTTTACCGATATGAAAAAACTATTATCTATCTTTACACTAATGGTTGTTATGTTTCTGATGACCAACCCTCTTGCTGCTCAACAAACCAGTCCTGGTGACCCGGGTGGAAGCCCTACCGGCCCACCAATGGGTGGTGGTGCACCTATTGGCGGCGGAACCCTTATCTTATTAGCACTGGGTGCTGCCTATGGCGGGAAAAAATTGTACACCCTCCAAAAAGAAGAAGAAGAAGAGGAGTAATTAACCTGACAAAAAACTTTTATTAATTATTGAAAAGAATGTATGTGGCTTCTGTTTTTTCAGAATATTCTGTAAAGGCAGAAGTTGCTTTGTTTAAACACAACCTGTTTGAACAGGTAAAAAAAATATTAACTAATTAAATAAACAATTATGAAAAAACTTTTACTTATTTTATTCGCTTTCGCTCTTTCCGGTGGAATGGTATGGGGACAAGCAAACGTTATCATATCCGAAGTGACGGATCATGCAACCTATTCAGCTGAGTTTGTTGAACTTTATAATGCAGGTAATGTATCACAAGATTTGCTAAATTGGAACCTTCAACAACATGGTTCAAATCAAAGTACAGTCTTTGATGCATCTATAACCACAAATATGTCTGGGAATTATACTTTAAACCCAGGAGAATATGTTGTTGTGTGCAGAGGTACATTAGCAAATCTTCAAAGTGCTTACCCAAGTTTTAATGGTAATTACTTTACAACTGGCAACACGGGTACAGGCGCACCTCAAATGAATGGTGATGAATTCTTTGAATTATTTGATGCTTCAGGTGTCATTATTGATAATATGGGAAGCTCATCTTCTACAACGACTAAAAGTAAAACTTATGAAAGGAAGGATGCCTTGTCTTCAGGTATTTTTGATACTGATTGGGTGCAATTGGCAAATACCGAGGGCACTCCGGGTGCTGCAAATGCTACAGCCCTTTTAAATGACAACTCATCTGGGAGTTCTGTTGCTGACCCAACAAACTTTGCCGCAACCACCAATTCCTCTTCCCAAATAGACCTGTCATGGACACAAAACGGAAATAGCGATAATGTAATGGTTGCCTGGAGTTCAGATGGTACTTTTGGAACACCTACAGATGGAACAAGTTATTCAGCTGGTAATACCATTACGGGCGGTGGAACTGTCCTGTATAATGGAAGTGCAACTACTTATAATCATATAAGCTTATCTTCGGGAACACAATATTATTATAAAGCATGGTCGGTTGACGGTTCAGAGAATTACTCAAGTGGAGTTACTGATGATGCCACAACTTATAAAGATGAGCCAAGTAACCACGTAAATGATTTTACTGCTTCATCTGCAAGTTCTTCTACTATTGATTTATCGTGGACCGAAAACGATGGTGCTATAACTCCTGATGGTTATTTGATTAAAGCAAGTACAGGTTCTGTAACAGACCCATCAGATGGAACTGATCCATCTGATGATACCGATTTAACCACCGGTTCGGGTAACGTAAAAGTTGCTTACGGTACTACTTCATACAGTTTTACCAATTGTAGTGCTTCAACTACTTATAATTTTAAAATTTACCCTTACACCAATTCAGGTAGTGCCATTGATTTTAAAACTGATGGAACAGTTCCGGGTGCCAGTGCTACAACATCAGACCCTGAAAATCTTATTATTTCTGAAGTTACTGACCCGGGAGATGATACCGATGGACGATTTGTAGAGCTTTATAATATTGGAACATCCTCTGTTGATTTATCAGCAGGTAATTATTATTTAACACGTCAAGCAAATGGAGGCACTCAAAATGACATTGCGTTATCAGGCAGTATTTATCCTGGAGAAACATTTTTAATTTCTTACGGATCCGATTGTTCAAAATTTAATGCTGTTTATAGCTTTGATCCCGAGAACAATTCAGGTTTTATTACAGGCAATGGTAATGATGGCTACTTTTTATACAAAGGAGGTGATCACACATCCGGCACTCTTGTTGATGCTTATGGTGTAATAGATGAGGATGGTTCAGGAAAAGCTTGGGAATATACCGATAGCCATGCTGTCAGAAATTCATCAGTAACACAAGCTAATACTACCTGGACAGCAAGTGAATGGACAATTACATCAGCAAATGTTGCCGATATGACACCTGGTACGCATAGTGATTGTATTACCTGGGACGGAACTACTGATGGTGCATGGAGCACTACATCCAACTGGGTTGGGGGTACAACACCTACTTCTTCAAAAAATGTTAAAGTACCTAATGGCTTAACAAATACGCCTTCGGTTGATGGTGACCCCGCAACACCAACAGAGTGTAACGGGTTAACAATTGCATCAAGTTCTTCGGTAACTATCCCTTCCGGTAAAGCTTTAACAGTAAATGGAGATTTAACCAACAATGCAACAGCAAGCGGTGTGGTTGTTGAATCAAATTCCTCAGGAAACGGTTCTCTCATTATTCAGGGTGCCATTACAGGTAATGCTACCGTTCAAAGATATTTCCAGGGATATACGGCAAGCAGTGGCGAAGGCTGGCACGAAATAGGAGCTCCTGTTGCTATGACAGTGGCAGGTTCTGATTTTGAACCGGGAACAGCTTCTCCCAACCTTGATGATCTGTATTATTGGAAAGAGAGTGATAACTTGTGGATGAACTGGAAAACTACCGGCTTTAATTTTATTCGTGGAAACGGATATTTGATTTCTTATGAAAGTGACCAAACCAGTAATTTTACCGGACAACTTCAAAATTCTGATTATTCATTTATGAACCTTTCAAGAGATGACACCAAAGGATCTGGATGGCATCTGATTGGAAATGGCTATACCAGTGCTATTGAGTGGGATAATTGCACAGGTTGGACTTTCTATAACTGGGGTCATATTCCTAACGTTTGGGACGAGTCAGCAGGAACTTATGTTACGCTCAATACCGGTGACCGTATTCCTTCTACTAATGGTTTCTTTTTACAAGTTGCAAGCGGTGCTGGTGGAAATAATGAATTGACTATACCACCTGCTGCCAGAGCTCATGATGCAACCAATAATTATAAGAACAGCCTGGCAAATAATCAAAAATACACTTTGGTTCTTAAAGTATCTACTACTGCCAACACTTTCTCTAACACCATAAGAGTTGGATTTAAAGAAGATGCTACAGAACAATGGGACATGAAATACGATTCTCATAAGTTGTATGGAAACGAACAGGCTCCTGAACTTTGGACCCTTTCAAACGGCGAAGAGTTTTCAGCCAATACATTACCCTTTAGTCAGGAACCTATTGATTTACCTCTGAACTTTAAAGCAGGAGTAAATGGAGAATATACGCTCTCTTTTGAAGGATTAGACAGCTTTGAAGCAAATAGTAATATAACGCTTGAAGATTTACAAACCAGCCAGGTAGTTGACCTTAAACAGTCACAAACTTATACCTATACTGCCTCAAAAGATGATCCGAAAAATAGATTTATGTTGCATTTCTACAGTGTTACTTCGACACCTGAAACAGAAATGACAAATGATAAAGCATTAATTTATGTTTATAACAATAGTGTTATTATTAAATCAGTAAACAGTGGGTTGAACGGCACAGTAGAAGTGATTAATCTGTTAGGTCAGACCATGAAAACAGAAAAAGTAACCCAATGTAATTTCTTAAACATTAACACACCTTTTAAAACAGGTATTTATATTGTTCGATACACTGAACAAAATGGATATACTCAAACACAAAAAGTTGTATTAAATTAATAGTCGAACATTAAATTATAAAAGTCATGAAAAAACAGATATTACCAATTATAGTAACATTAATCTTTACTCTATTCACCTATAGCGGTTTCAGCCAGGTACCTCCTCCTCCTCCAGGTGACCATGGCCAAACAGGTAACCAACCCGGAGGTAATGCCCCTGTCGGTGGTGGATTGTTCATCTTACTGGGACTGGGTGCTGCTTATGGAGTTAAAAAGTATCAGAATGTAAAAAAATTAACACCTGATTCATAACTTGTTTCTCCTGTTAGAAAGTCACTTTTAGAGGCCGCTGTTCATATTCAGCGGCCTCTTTTTCATTTCAACACACCCAATCTTTAAATAAATGGTTTAGTGTTAATTGATTATTAACTGTTTTACACTATTTTTGTCACAAGATAGATTCTTGTCTCTATATAAATAAGGTAAACAATTGTTATATGATTCGCAATTGAATAATAAAGAGGCAGTGCATCACTTAGAATAATGAATCATAAAATCTGTTTAATCCTATTAATAAACTTATTATGAAAAAACATTTCGCAATCTTTTCGGTATTGGTTTTAATAACCTTTTCGTTGACTGGCCAGTCACTTATTACTACGGCTGGAAATGGTAATTGGTCTTCAACTTCAACATGGACAGGAGGAGTTCTGCCAGGAACAAATGATACAGTTGATATCAGCCACCAGGTTACTTTGGACATTGATGATACCTGCGCAATGTTCAGAATTAAATCAGGGGGAGAATTAATTATTAATGACAGTGGTGACACATTAGCTACCAGTGCTACCGGTGGTACAGAGCATAATTTAATCGAAAGCGGAGGAACCTTAACCATGTCAAGTGGCACTATCAATACGAAGACTGATTTTACAGTCAATGGAACATTAACCATTAGCGGAGGCACATTGAACATTGGTGATAACAGATATGACAATCTATTTGTTAATGGAGAAGGTACAGTTGATGGTGCTATTTTAAATTTATCGGGCGGCACTATTAATATTAAAGGTAGGTATGTCCAGTATAACGGTGGCAGCGCCTCTTTATTCGGAAATGCTGTGTTAAACGCGTGTATCGGTGGAAATCAAAACAACAGCTATTCCAATGTATCTGTCAGGGGCTCCGGAAAGTTTGAGGTTGCCTCCGGTTCATCTGCACAGTTTATTATTAAAAACGGCAACAATGGTACAGGAAAAACACTCTATTATTCACCAGCAACTTCAAAATTTGAAGGAGGTAGTTTTATCATTGATGAAACGGAAAATATTAATCTGATAGTTAGTAGTGATATGCCCATTTATAAAATTGAGTCCAAAGTTACTGATACGTTAACTATCGTCAACCGCTATGGCAGATATGATACGCTGGATTATTTAGCCATCACATCAGGAACAGTGAGAATTGATACCTCCACATACCTTTTAGTAAAAGGAGGAATAACTGGTGCAACAAGTTCAAATTTCATCATTGGCTCCGATACTTTATCCAATGGAACAATCAGCAATGCCTCTTTTATTTATCTTGGATCAGGTTCTGTTAATGCAAAAGTTGAGCGCTTTATTGATGCATGGGTCGATGCTGCTCACGGATGGCATTACATTGCTTCACCGGTGACCAACCAGGCTATTAGTACCGAGTTTGTTAATATTTCGGGTTCTCCCATTAGTTCTGATGTTGATTTCTATCGTTGGAGCGAAACAGAAGACTTATGGATAAATATTAAGAACACATCCGGAAATTATAATCAGGGTTCGGCAACAACGAATTTTTCTAATGATGCAAGTCCTGTTTTTGAAGACACCCTTGGATACCTGATTGCATACAAAGGTGATAGTATAAAAGAGTTTTCTGGAGCACTTAATCTATCAGATATATCTATCTCGGGTTTAACCAATACTTCCGGCAATACAAATAGCGGCTGGCATCTTATAGGGAACCCGTTCACAAGTGCTTTGATATGGAATAATGGCACAGCATGGAATTTATCAGATATTGATGGTACTGCAAAAGTATGGAATGAAACAAATGCAAGTTATAGTGATATTTATGCAGGTAACAAAATCCCATCCATGCAAGGTTTTATGATTCATGTTTCCACCTCGGGAAGTACAAGCGGTTCGTTAACCGTTGATGCTGACAGTAGGTCTCACAGCAATAAAGCATGGTATAAAGCTGATTCCGTTAATAATAGAATAGAGTTAGTTGTTTACGACATTAATGGCAAAACAGCTCAGGAAAGTGTTGTCAGGGTTATTGAGGATGCTACTAAAGGATTTGACACTCAATATGACTCTCATTTTTTACCAGGCTATGCCCCGAAGTTCTACTCAGTAACTGAAGATGGCAAAGCTGTTTCCACCAACACACTGCCCTACATAGAAGAAAACAGTGTTATCCCATTTGTATTCATTAAAAATGCTTCTGCTGATTTTTACATTAAAGCTGAGGGCATTAACAATCTTATTCCTTCCAAACAAGTTTATCTTACCGATCTTAAAACCAACCATACCCAATTATTGAACTCAGAACCCATTTATTATTTTACCTCTGAGGAAGGAGATATTGAAGAACGCTTTGAACTCCATTTCGGTCCTGTTGGAATTAATGATAACATAAGTATTAATAATGATATTAATATTTTTGCTCGTGACAATCAAATAGAGATCAGAAGCAAGATGCCTTTAACCGGTGTTGTTATGGTTTACAATGTCACGGGACAACTAATTCTAAAAACCGCGGTCAACAATCAAAGTTCAGCTTCTATAAATACCGGCAATTTCAAAGGTATTGCAATTGTATCAGTAGTTGATAACAAACAAGTTTATAATCAAAAAGTTCTAATCAAGTAAACACTACATGTCATGAAAAAGAAAATATTATCAATTATAATTACGCTATTCTTCACTCTTTTTGCTTACAACGGTTTCAGCCAGGGACCTCCTCCACCTCCGGGGGGTGGCCATGGTCAAACAGGTAATCAAACCGGAGGTAATGCCCCTATCGGTGGTGGATTGTTCATCTTACTGGGGCTGGGTGTTGCCTATGGCAGTAAAAAGTTATACACTTTGAAAAAAGAGGATATCGAAGAATAAAACCGTCACTCCGACCGTAGTGGAGGAGTCTCCTGAGTACAGGTATATTCTTCTGAGATCCCTCCACTTCGGTCGGGATGACGGGAAAACATGCAACTTCGTGTCTTGGTGGTATAAAACAAAACCTACTAACTACGAACAAACAAAGCAGCCTTCCCAAAGTAAAAAACCGTCACTCCGACCGTAGCGGAGGAGTCTCCTGAGTACAGATGTATGCTTCTGAGATCCCTCCACTGCAGTCGGGATGGCGAAAACATTCAACTTCGTACTTCTACGCCTTAAGGTTTATAATAAAATTCTATTAGCAACGAAAAAACAAAGCAACCTTCCCAAAGTAAAAAACCGTCACTCCGACCGTAGCGGAGGAGTCTCCTGAGTACAGGTATATGCTTCGGAGATCCCTCCACTACGGTCGGGATGACGGAAAAACATGCAACTTCGCGTCTCTGCGCCTTGGCGGTTTAAAACAAAACCTATTAACAGCGAAGAATCAAAACAGCCTTCCCAATACAAAAAACCGTCACTCCAACCGTAGTGAAGGAGTCTTCTGAGTACAGATGTATGCTTCTGAGATCCCTCCACTTCGGTCGGGATGACGAAAAACATTCAATAATTCAATTTTTAATTCTCTATTTTTATACTAATTTCATCCCAATTATTTCCGATATTTGTATTTTATTGATTGAAACAATGAATCTTCAAACTAACGCGCAGTTACAACTTGCTCACGACTTTGTTCAGTATACCGGTCGGAATGTGTTTTTGACCGGCAAAGCGGGTACAGGTAAAACTACTTTTCTGCATAATCTGAAGCAGTATTCTTCCAAGCGAATGGTTGTGGTAGCACCAACGGGCGTAGCTGCCATCAATGCAGCAGGCGTTACCATTCACTCCTTTTTTCAATTGTCGTTCGGACCACAAATTCCTGAATATACGCATGCACGGAATTCGGAAGAGAATCAATCAAAAGTAAAACGGTTCAGCAAAGAGAAAATCAATATTATCAAAAGCATGGACTTGCTGGTGATTGATGAAATCAGCATGGTTCGGGCTGACCTGCTGGATGGTATTGATGCTACCCTACGCAGGTTTCGCGATCGAGGCAAACCTTTCGGTGGTGTCCAGCTTTTGATGATTGGCGACCTGCAACAGCTTGCTCCGGTTGTTAAAGAAGATGAATGGGGTTTGTTACGAAAACATTATGATACTCCATTTTTCTTCAGCAGCAATGCCCTTAAAAAAACACATTATGTAACTGTTGAGCTTACCCATGTGTTCCGTCAAAGAGATGAACATTTCATTAAACTGCTAAACAAGGTTCGGGATAATAAAATTGATGAAGAGGTCGTAAGGCTATTGAATGAAAGATATCACCCTGACTTTAATTTTGATAAACCGGGTTACATCATTCTAACCACGCATAATGCCAAAGCTAAGGCCATTAATGATGAAAAAATGATGGCGTTGCCCGGCAAAGAGAAAAAGTGGGTAGCAAGCATTAAAGGTAATTTTCCCGATTATATTTATCCCACCGAACCGGATTTGCGATTGAAAGAGGGGGCTCAGGTGATGTTCATAAAAAATGACCCTGAGCCGGAAAAGCGGTTTTATAATGGTAAAATAGGCACAGTAGTCAGAATTGATAAGGATACTGTAAGGGTTCAATGTGAAGGCGATGATGAACCCATTGATGTGGTTCCATTGGAATGGGAAAAGGTAAAATACACCCTGAATGATGAAACCAAAGAAATCTCCGAATCGGTGGAAGGGACTTTTACACAAATCCCGTTAAAGCTTGCCTGGGCCATAACCATTCATAAAAGTCAGGGACTAACCTTTGAAAAAGCAGTGATTGATGCGCAGGCAGCCTTTGCACACGGGCAGGTTTACGTGGCGCTCAGCCGGTGTAAGTCACTGGAAGGAATGATACTGAGCAGCAAGATAACCACCACAAGCATCAAACACGATACAACCGTTGAACGGTTCACCAAAGATTTTGAAGAGAAGCAACCCGATAGTAACGAACTGGAGAAATCAAAACACGATTTTCAACGCCAGCTGCTGAGCGACCTTTTCGACTTTCAGGATATACGCCGCCGGATTTACTATTTAATGAAACTGGTAAACGAACACGACAGCAGTTTGCAAATTGATTTGAAAGACCCGTTTCTGGAAATGAGCAATAAGGTTAAAAATGAATTGGTCATTGTTTCAGAAAAGTTTAACAGGCAACTTAATGATTTACTTTCAGCAGAACCGGATGCGGAAAAAAACCAGATCTTGCAAGAACGGATACGCAAAGCTTCAGTTTATTTTCGGGAAAAGGTCAGTGAAGAGGTGTTGAAAAAAGCTGATGAGATAATTATTGAAACCGATAACAAAGCCATTCGTAAATCGCTGAATGACGCACTGAAAAAGCTTATTACTGATGCAGAATTCAAGGATACTTGTTTACATGCTTGTGAGAAAGGATTCGTGGTTCAGGATTATTTGGAGGCCAAAGCCAAAGCAGCCATTGAAGAACCGGCTCGAAAGAAGCTTAAGAAAAAAGCTACTGAACCGGTGGACGAAACTATCAAACATCCTGAACTTTACCAGCGCCTGAAACATTGGCGAGATGCTAAAGTAGATGAATTAAATCTGCCGTACTACGGTGTTCTCCCACTTAAAACCATGCGTGAACTGAGCAATAAACTCCCTGTAACATTACCTGCCCTGAAAGCAATAAAAGGAATGGGGAAAAAGAAAATTGCCATGTTTGGTGGTGAACTCATCGAAATAATCACTGATTATTGTGATGAAACAGATTTCCAACCGGAGCCTTATTTTGAACCTGAAATCACACCAAAGAAATCAACCAAAGAAATCAGCTTTGAAATGTGGCAGGAGGGAAAGTCAGTGGAGGAGATTGCTCAGGAAAGAGGATTTGTTATTTCAACCATTGAAGGCCACCTGGCTCACTTTGTAGAGACCGGCGATATCCCCGTTGAAAAAATGGTGTCAAAAGAAAAGATTAAAAAGATTACCGACTTCTTTAAATCAAACCCTGATGCCATGTCGGGAGAGGCTAAAGCAGCTTTGGGTGAAGCGGTAAGCTGGTCGGAGTTACGTTTTGTGAGAGCAGCATTGGCAAAGTAAAACTCTAAGATCCCTTTTTCTTGGAAAATTAGTATATCAGTGTTTTCTATTAATAAAGAATTAAGCATTTAATTCTGGGAAAAGGGCATCAATTACTTTTATCTTCCATTCTTGTTTAGGATATTTCTGTTGAATATTGGTTATTTTTAATTCTAGCTTGTCACCTCTTTTAATTTCAAGGTTTTTATACTTAGAAATTGCTTTTAAATAATAAAACAGATTGCTGGGATATTTATCTAATAAATTATGAGCAATTTGAACTTGCTTTTGAAATTTATAACCAATTATC
>Ga0256827_10003273_pt1 | contig 10319 bp, 8 predicted proteins | sample CV84metaG_FD_185977 | JGI IMG/M metagenome (GOLD analysis project Ga0256827, IMG submission 185977) | Hydrothermal vent microbial communities from East Pacific Rise, Pacific Ocean - CV84 | ecosystem: Environmental > Aquatic > Marine > Hydrothermal vents | place: Pacific Ocean: East Pacific Rise...
TAAAGCAAACAGTGGACTACACCATTCACCTCTTGTAGAGGCTGGGGACTCTATTTTGGTTTTAAGTAAAACCGATAGTAAAAATCTCCTTTTAACCAAGGATATTACGCAAATTCTCTATCAAATCGCTGTGGGAGCATCGGTTGTGATTAACGCATTTTAACAAAAGGAAGGAAAAAAATGACAATAAAACAGAGTATCTTTAGAGAGTACGACATACGGGGAATTTTTCAAGAGGAGCTACATGCTCTCTCTGTGAAGAACATTGGCTACTACTTAGGTTTAGAGATTGGTAAGGGGAAAGTTGTAACCATTGGTTATGATGCCCGTTCACACTCTCCTTTACTGTGTGACTACCTCACTTCTGGACTCAATGAGGCTGGGTGTAGTGTGTTAGATATGGGTATGGTTGCGACTCCTGTGAATTACTTCTCTAACTATATTGAGATAGAGGGTATGCGTAGTGATGCATCTATTATGATTACGGGTTCACACAACCCCTCTGAGTATAATGGGTTTAAAATAACCCTCGATAAAAAACCATTTTTTGGAGAGGATATCTACGCATTAGGCAGAAGAATTGCCTCCCAATTGAGAGAGGACATTCCAGACAACCCTACACGTCAAACAATCAATCTCAAACAACCCTATATCGACTTTATGGTCGAGCATTTTTCTCATCTTAAAGGGTTAAAGACAGCCATGGTGATTGATGCAGGAAATGGTGTTGCAAATACCGTTTTAGGCGATATTTTTGATGCGTTAGAGCTACGCTATGAGGGGCTTTATATGGAGCCAGATGGCACCTTTCCAAATCACCATCCAGACCCCTCTGTTGAAGAGAACCTTATCGATTTAAAAGAACGCCTCAAAAGCTATGGAGAGATTGGTTTTGCTTATGATGGTGATGCTGACCGTATTGCCGTACTGACACATAAACATAACATTAAAGGTGACCAGATGGCACTCCTTTATGCGATGAAGATGCAAAACCCCACAGTCATTGGAGAGGTGAAGTGTTCACAAGTGATGTATGATGAGCTAACACGTCGTGGAGCAAAAGCCATTATGTATAAAACAGGGCACTCTAACCTCAAAGTCAAAATAGCTCAAACGGGAGCTGATTTGGCGTGTGAAGTGAGTGGACACATCTTCTTTAAACACCGTTACTTTGGGTATGATGATGCCATCTATGCCACACTCAGAATGCTTGAACTCATTGCTGATGGGGTCGATTTAGACAAAGAGATAGAAGCCCTCCCTCAAGTCTTCTCAACAGAGGAGATGAAAGTAAAAACCAGTGAAGAGGAGAAGTTTCTCATCATTGATGCCATCAAAGAACGCCTCAAAAACCCACCGAGTTACTTTCCTAAAATTATCGATATCATTGATGTAGATGGGGTAAGAATAAACTTTGAAAAGGGGTGGGGATTGGTACGTGCGAGCAATACCACACCTGTCCTTGTGACACGTTTTGAGTCAACCGATGCAACACTGGCTAAAGTCTATGAGGAGGCAGTCAACCAACTCATTCAAGAGGCAAAGGAGTCTTTATGAAACATAAGATTTACTTTAAACTCAAAAATAAAGGGGTAGAAGAGGAGGCATTTCAAGCCATTGTTGAAGAACAAGACTCTATTGGCTACTACGGCTTACCTGAACAAGACATCAGCCCTATTTTAACCTATGCCTCTTCCATTGATGAAGCCATTGAAGATATTGCAGTCATTGGCATTGGAGGGAGTTCATTGGGTGCAAAGGCTATCTATGAGTTTATTAAACCTAGCCAGAAACTCTCAAGAAGGTTACACTTCTTTGAGAGTACAGACCCCCTCAATATTCAAACCCTTTTAAGTGAAATTGACCTTAAAAAAACCCATTTTTTAGTCATCTCTAAATCAGGGACAACCATAGAGACCTTTGCTATCTATAAATATCTCTATCACCTTCACCCCCATATTGACTCTTATACCTTTATTACCGATGCGAACTCTCCTTTAGAGGCGTATGCGAAAGAGATGCAAGCGAACTATCTTCTGATGCCTCCTCGTGTAGGGGGACGCTTTTCAGTCTTGTCTAATGTAGGACTCCTCCCTTTAGCCCTTTGTGGCATTGATATTGCCTCTCTTCTTCAGGGTGCTAAAGGGATTAAAGATGCTTTCTTCCAAGGAGAAGCACTCCAACATACCATCTTAAAAAAAGCTGTCTTCTATACACGCCATCAGTGTAAATATAGAGTCAATGGTATTTTTGCCTACTCTGAAACACTCAAATATTTTTGTGAATGGTATGTGCAACTCTGGGGGGAGAGTCTAGGAAAACGACAGCGTCACAGTGCTTTTAACGTAGGTCTAACACCCATTGGACTCATTGGTCCCAAAGACCAACACTCCTTTTTACAACTTATTATGGATGGGACACGAAATAAAACATTAACCTTTATTAAAGTAGAAGCATTTCCTTCGGAACTGACTATTCCCCATGTCAAACTCCCACACCTTGAGAGCCTTGATGTACTCAATGACCTCCCCTTCTCAACACTCATTAATATGCAGTGTGACTCTATTATTGAAGCACTCTTAGATGAAGATATCCCTCTTGATACCATCACCCTACCTCAAATTGATGAAGCAAGTATTGGTGCACTCATCTACTACTATGAACTCCTCACCTCTTTAGTAGGAGAACTCATGGATGTCAACACCTATGACCAACCAGGTGTAGAAGCAGGAAAGATTATTTTAAAAGAGAAGTTAAAAAAGTTAAAAGAGCAATAGCCATACCCCTCTAGTTGCTCTACTCTACTTTATGTTATACTTCTACTCTATTTGAGCCGAGGATAAGAGATGATTCAAAAATGTTTATTTCCAGCAGCAGGGTATGGGACACGTTTCCTCCCTGCTACAAAAGCAACCCCTAAAGAGATGCTTCCCATTCTAACGAAACCTCTTATTCAGTATGGTGTAGAAGAGGCTTTAGAAGCTGGCATTACAACCATGGCAATTATTACAGGACGAGGTAAACGTGCCATTGAAGACCATTTTGACATCTCTTATGAGTTGGAACATCAAATTAAAGACACCTCTAAAGAGCCACTTTTAGATGAGATTCGTTCACTCATTCAAAAGTGTACCTTCTCCTATACACGACAAATTGAGATGAAAGGGCTAGGTCACGCCATACTCACAGGTGAAACCCTCATTGGTAATGAACCTTTTGCTGTTGTCTTAGCAGATGATTTATGTAGCAACTCTGACCAAGGTGTCCTAGAGCAGATGATAAGCATCTATGAGAAGTACCAATGCTCCATTGTCGCCGTAGAGGAGATAGACCCAAAAGAGTCTCATAAATATGGGGTGATTGATGGGGTGTTTATAGAGGAGGATATTGTAAGAGTGAGCCAGATGGTTGAAAAACCCTCTCCCCAAGATGCCCCCTCCAACTTAGCCATTATTGGACGCTACATCTTAACCCCTGATATTTTTGATATTTTACGAAAAACCTCTGCTGGAAAAGGGGGAGAGATACAAATTACCGATGCCCTCCTTGCACAAGCGAAAGAGGGAAAAGTGATTGCCTACAAATTTAAAGGCAAACGCTTTGATTGTGGTAGTATCGATGGATTTGTCAAAGCTACAAACTATTTTTATGAAGAAATAACAGTAAATAAGCATTAATGTATCACAAAGAAAGGGAAAAAACTCATGATTCCCTAAGAAAAAAAAGCAGAAATTATTACCCATATTAAAAAGGTTGATAAAGTCATTTCAGAAAAAAATAGGAACCACAAATACAAGATATCAAAACCTACTATATTGATATTTTTGCTATCGAAAATGACTAGAAAAATTAAGATTTTTATCTATTTCAAAAAAAGATTTTAGAGTACATCATGGAGCGAATAAATTCGTCAAAGGCAATTCAGATATCAATGGTATTGAATCTTTTTGGAGTTATGCTAAAATTAGATTAGTGAGATTTCAAGGAATGGATAAAGAAACCTTTAACTTACATCTCAAAGAGTGTGAGTTTAAATTCAATAATAGAGGTGAAGATTTATACAAATTATTATTAAAAATTTTTAGAAAAGAACCCCTAAAGTAGTCTAGCCCCTAAAATATACATACTAACTTAGGTTCTCATAATAATATTCAATTCCCTCGAACATTAATCAAAATATCAGTACAATACACTAATTTTATTCTAAAATATATTCAGAGTAACAAAAATTGATTTTTTAAAGGGAAAAAATGACAATTGGTATCATTGGATTAGGCTATGTAGGACTACCTTTAGCACATGCATTTAGCTCTAAATATAAGGTTATTGGTTTAGATATTAACAAAGAACGGATTAATGAACTTCAAAATGGCTTCGATAGAACTTTAGAACTTACAGAGACACAAGTTAAAGAGTCTTTATCTAATGGTATGAAGTTTGTTAGTGATATAGAAGAAGCTAAGGAATGTAATATTTATATTGTAACTGTTCCAACTCCAATAGACGCAAATAACGAACCAGATCTTACTCCTCTTATTAAATCATCGCAAGCAATCTCAACAATACTTAAAAAAGGTGATATTGTTATTTATGAATCAACTGTATACCCAGGTGTAACTGAAGAAGTATGTGTACCAGAACTTGAAAGAAGTGGACTAATATTTAATGAAGATTTCTTTTGTGGATACTCTCCAGAGAGAATCAACCCAGGGGATAAAGAACATACTGTTAGTAAAATATTAAAAATTACATCTGGTTCTACCCCAGAAATTTCAAAAAAAGTTGATGAACTTTATAAAAGTATTATTACAGCAGGAACACATCTTGCTCCTTCCATTAAAGTAGCAGAAGCTGCAAAAGTGATTGAAAATACGCAAAGAGATGTAAATATCGCTCTTATGAATGAACTTGCCCAAATTTTTGATACAATGAATATAGACACAAACGCAGTGCTTGAAGCAGCATCTACTAAATGGAACTTCATTAGACTTTCACCTGGTCTTGTAGGTGGTCACTGTATAGGTGTAGATCCTTATTATCTCACTCATAAAGCTCAAAGTCTAGGATATACACCAAATCTTATCTTAGGTGCAAGACAAATCAACAATAGCATGAGTAAACTTGTAGCAGATAAAGCTGTAAAATATATGGTAAAAGCAGATAAAAAACTTAACGGTGCAAATGTTCTTATCTTAGGTATAACCTTTAAAGAGAATTGCCCCGATATGAGGAATACTAAAGTCATAGATATTATTTCAGAATTAAGAGATTATGAATGTAATGTAGACGTATATGATTATTGGGTGGATGATAGCGATAAAAATACAAAAGAGATTCCTTTTATAGATACACTTCCTCTCACTAGCAATAAATATGACTCAATTATTGTAGCAGTAGGACACGATAAATTTAAAGAGATTACTCAAGAGGAGTATGCTGGACTCTCAAAAGGTAAGCCTATTATCATAGATGTTAAAGGCATCGTAGAAAAACCAACATGGAGACTGTAAAGATGGTAAAAAATTTTGCATTGATTGGGGCTGCGGGCTATATAGCTCCTCGACATATGAAGGCAATTAAAGAAACAGGAAATGAGCTTGTAGTATCTTATGATCCTTATGATGGTATAGGTATAATGGATAGTAATTTTCCACAAGCTGATTTTTTTACAGAAGCAGAAAGATTTGAAGATTTCTTAACACAATATAAACGCAGTAATACTCTTGATTATATAAGTATAGCTTCTCCAAACTATTTGCATAAAAGTCATATTCGTTTGGCTCTTCAAGCAGGAGCACATGCTATTTGTGAAAAACCATTAGTACTTAATCCTGATGATATAGATGAACTTAAAGTACTTGAAAAAGAAACAGGTAAGAAGGTTTACAATATTTTACAACTGCGTTTACATCAATCTATCATAGATTTAAAAGAGAAAGTTAGAAAAGAGCTTCAAGAAAATCCAGATAAAATGTACGATATAGATTTAACATATCTTACAAGCCGTGGTAAATGGTACTTTGAATCATGGAAAGGAAAACAGGAAAAATCAGGTGGTATTGCATCAAATATAGGTGTACATTTTTACGATATGCTTTGTTGGATATTTGGTGATGTTGAAGAGAATATAGTACACATAAAAACAGCTGATACAAATGCAGGATATTTTAAACTGAAAAATGCAACAGTACGATGGTTTTTATCTGTAAACTATAATTATATTCCTCAAGAGATTAAAGATAATGGTTTAAGAACATATCGTTCTATTACTGTTGATGGAGATGAGATAGAATTTAGTGGTGGATTTACAGATTTACACACAAAAAGCTATGAGCATATTTTAAATGGTGGTGGATTTGGACTTGATGAAGCATATGGATCAATTCGTACCGTTTCAACTATTAGACATCTTCCTGCTATTGGACTAAATGGTGATTATCACCCTTTTTGTAAAAAAGTAATTTCAGAATAATGTCTAGTTTCTTTGCTCATGAATCTGCATATGTAGATGATAATGTACAAATAGGTGATGATACAAAAATATGGCACTTTTCACATATTCTTTCAGGTACTACAATAGGAGAAAAATGCTCTTTTGGGCAGAACTGTGTAGTTGGTCCAAATGTAACGATGGGTAACGGTGTAAAAGTACAGAATAACATTTCAGTATATGAGGGTATAGAAGTAAAAGATGATGTTTTTTTAGGTCCTTCTATGGTTTTTACAAATGTTATTAATCCAAGGGCATTTATAGTAAGAAGGGATGAGTTTAAAAAAACACTTCTTAAAAAAGGGTGTTCTATTGGTGCAAATGTAACAGTAGTATGTGGTATCACTATAGGTGAATATGCTCTTATAGGAAGTGGTGCTGTGGTCAATAAGAATGTCAAGCCTTATGCCTTAATGGTTGGAGTTCCTGCTCGACAAATAGGATGGGTAGGCATTTCTGGAAATACACTTAAATTTAATAGTAATAATGAAGCAAAAGATGAATTTGCAACTTATAAATTAGTAAATAATCAGTTAAAGGTAGTAAGATAAAATGAAAATAGATTTTGCAAATTTACAATATCAATATCAGCTTTATAAACAAGAGATTGATAAAGCTATACAAGATGTACTTGATAAATCAAATTATATTATGGGAAATGAAGTAAATGATTTGGAAGAAAACCTCAAAGCTTTTACGGGTGCTAAACATGCCATAACTTGTAGTAGTGGTACAGATGCACTGCTTCTTGCTATGATGGCACTAGATATACAACCAGATGATGAGATAATCACAACTCCTTTTACTTTTATAGCAACAGCAGAAACTATAGCTTTTTTAGGTGCAAAACCAGTATTTGTAGATATAGATGAGAAAACTTATAATATAGATGCTTCCAAAATAGAAGAAAAAATAACAAGTAAAACTAAAGCTATAATGCCAGTAAGTCTCTATGGACAACCAGCAGATATAGATGCTATTCAAGCTATAGCTGATAAACATAATCTAAAAGTTATTATTGATGGTGCTCAAAGTTTTGGAAGTACATATAAGGGTAAAACAGATTCAAACTTAGGTGACATATCTACTACAAGTTTTTTTCCTGCAAAACCATTAGGATGCTTTGGTGATGGTGGTGCTGTTTTTACAAATGATGATGAACTAGCAGTTAAGATGAAAAGTCTAAGAGTTCATGGACAATCTAAAAGATATCATCATCAATACATAGGTATGGGTGGCAGAATGGATACTTTACAGTGTGCAATAGTGGATGTGAAGCTTCGACACTATAAAAAAGATTTGGCTCTTAGACAAGAAGTGGCAATTAAATATACAAAAGCTCTTCAAGGAAAAGATCTTATACTTCCTTTTATAGATGAAAATATGACATCAGCATGGGCTCAATACTCAGTAAGAGTAAAAAATAGAGATGAATTACAGGCAAAATTAAAAGAAGCTGGGATACCAACAGCAGTACACTACCCAATGCCGTTGCATCTGCAAGAAGCATTTGAATACCTAAACTACAAACAAGGTGACTTTCCTATTTCTGAGAGAGTAAGTGGGGAGATTATGAGTCTGCCTATGAATCCTTATGTTAAGGATGATGAAATTACATATGTAAGTGAGAATTTATGAAAATTCTAACAATCTTAGGTGCAAGACCTCAGTTTATAAAAGCAGGAAGTGTAAGTAGAGAGATAGCTAAACACAAAGAGATAGAAGAAGTGATAGTTCATACAGGACAACATTATGATGCGAATATGAGCGATATATTCTTTGATGAGATGAAAATCCCTAAACCTGATTACTTCTTGGGTATTGGTGGTAAAAGCCACGGTGCAATGACAGGACAGATGATAGAAAAAATTGAAGAAGTTTGTTTCAAAGAAAAACCTGACTGGGTAATGGTCTATGGTGATACCAACTCCACTCTTGCAGGTGCAATAGTAGCAAGTAAACTCCATATAAAACTTGCACACATTGAAGCAGGGCTTAGAAGCTTTAATATGCAAATGCCAGAAGAGGTAAATAGAATTCTTACAGACAGAGTAAGTAACATACTCTTTTGCCCAACAGATACAGCTGTGCAGAACCTGAAAAATGAAGGGTATGACAACTTGGATGTAAAAGTAGTAAAGTCTGGTGATGTTATGCAAGATGGGGCAATGTTCTATAAAAGTCTTGCTCGAAAACCATCATGCAATATTCAAGATGATTACATACTCTGTACTATCCATAGGGCAGAAAATACAGATAATGCAACAAGACTCAAAGATATTTTTGCAGCCCTTAATGAGATAGCACAACAAAAACAGGTAATCCTACCTTTGCATCCAAGAACAAAAAAGATACTCAAAGAGCTTCAAATTAATACAGATAGATTAACCATTATAGAACCCGTAGGATACCTTGAAATGGTGTGGTTAATAGATCACTGTTCTTTGGTTATGACAGATAGTGGAGGATTACAAAAAGAGGCATATTTCTTTGAAAAACACTGTATCACTCTAAGAGATGAGACAGAGTGGGTAGAGCTTGTAGAGAATGCTTTTAACATACTTGTTGGTGCAGATAGAGTAAAAATACTTACTGCATATGAAACACATAATGGTACTTTTAATCATAAAGAATTAAACCTTTATGGTGGTGGTACAGCAAGTAAAAATATTGTAAAAGGCTTACTTAAGTGAAAATTGCTGTATTAGTTTCAAATCCATGTGTGATTGATGCTCGTGTTATCAGAATTTCTGAAGCAGAGAAAAAACTTGGCTATGAAGTTAAAGTCTTTGCTATATTAAAAGATAATGTAAGTACTAAAGAAGAGAAAAATGGTGTTTTGTATGAAAGACTTAAATGGGATTTATCTGCATATTGTAGACAATATATTCCTAAGTTTGTTAAACATAGAAAAATAAAAGGTTTCTTAGTAAAAAGATTGGCTAAATATTTACGATATTTTAGTTTTAGAGAGACTTTTCTAGAAAAAGTTTTGGAGTATAAACCTGATATTGTTCATGCCCATGATTTATTAACTTTACCATTAGGTGCTCAAATTAAAGAGTTAATAGGTTCAAAACTTATTTATGATGCCCATGAATTAGAAGTATATCGAAATCCACCAATGCCTTGGCATCAAAAAAACTTTACAAAATATCTAGAAAAGAAATATGCAAAAAAAGCAGATTGTATTATTACGGTTAATGACTCTATTGCTCGAATTTTAGAAAAAAATTTATCAAGAAAGCAACCTGTTTATACAATAAGGAATACACCTATTTTAGACTCTTACAAAGGTAAATCTTTACGAGAAAAATTAAATTTTTCAGATAAAGAAAAAATTTTAATTTATGTGGGTAAAGTTTCTTCAAACAGAGGACTTGAATGGGTTATAGAAGTTTTACAACAGATGCCAGAAATCCATTTTATTTGTGTCGGTCATCAAGACAAACAAATTGCAGATAATTTGCAAATAATGTCTAAAAAATATAATGTTGAAAATAGAGTTCATCTTCTTCCTCCAGTTCCACATACAGAAGTTGTTGAATTTGTTAAAGATGCAAATATTGGAATATGTGCAATAAATCCTGTAACAAAATCTTATTATTACAGTCTCCCAAACAAAGTGTTTGAAATGAGTATGGCTGGATTACCAGTTATTGCCACCGATTTACCTGAAATTAAAAATTTTTTAGATCAAATTGACAATGGGTATTATTTTACTCCTGACAAAAAAGAAAAGATAGTTTCACTTGTTCAAGAAATTTTAAAAAAGATTGAAAATAATCCTGAACAATTTAATAATATCGCTACTAAAGCAAGAACACAT
>Ga0256827_10003274_pt1 | contig 10315 bp, 8 predicted proteins | sample CV84metaG_FD_185977 | JGI IMG/M metagenome (GOLD analysis project Ga0256827, IMG submission 185977) | Hydrothermal vent microbial communities from East Pacific Rise, Pacific Ocean - CV84 | ecosystem: Environmental > Aquatic > Marine > Hydrothermal vents | place: Pacific Ocean: East Pacific Rise...
ATTAAAGAACCTAAGCTTAAAGAGTTTATTTCTGATAAAGTAAAACACTATAAAGCTGAGGTAATTTGGTCGGTTCGTCACGAAATGACACGTACTGTTGAAGATTTTCTTGCACGCCGAACTCGTTCTCTACTTTTAGATGCAAAAGAAAGTATTAATGCTGCAAAATGTGTAGCTACTCTTATTGCTGATGAATTAGGTTACGATAAAAAATGGATTGATAATCAAGTAAAAGAATATACTGCTTTTGCAAAAGGATATTTTATTAAATAATGAAAAACTACATACTAACATTAGACCAAGGAACAACAAGTTCGCGAGCAATTATATATAATCGTAATGCTGAAATATGTACCATTGCACAAAAAGAATTTAAGCAAATATTTCCAAAAAATGGTTGGGTTGAACACTCACCAAAAGAGATTTGGAAAACACAAATATCGGTAATAACAGAAGCAATTGCAGATTTAGGAATTCACGATAACGAAATTGCTACAATTGGAATAACAAACCAACGCGAAACCACAATAATTTGGGATAAAAAAACAGGGAAAGCGATATATAATGCAATTGTTTGGCAAGACCGCCGAACTGCCGATTATTGTAACGAACTAATAAAGCAAGGCTATTCCGAAAAAATTAAAGAGAAAACAGGTTTAGAAATAGATTCGTACTTCTCTGCAACAAAAATAAAATGGATTCTCGATAATGTAAAAGGAGCAAGAGAACGAGCCAAAAAAGGCGAATTAGCATTTGGAACAGTTGACTCTTGGTTAATATGGAATTTAACCAGAAAACATAATCATTTAACCGATATTACAAACGCATCGCGAACAATGCTGTTTAATATCAATACTTTAAAGTGGGATAAAGAATTGCTTGAATTATTTGATATTCCTGAACAAATTTTACCAGAAGTAAAACTTAACAGCGATGATTTTGGCACAACATCACTCCCATTTTTTGGTACAGAAATTCCAATTAACGGAGTTGCAGGCGACCAACAATCAGCAATGTTTGGGCAAATGTGCATTAACAAAGGAATGGTTAAAAACACTTACGGAACAGGCTGTTTCTTAATGTTAAATACCGGCAATAAACCTGTAAACTCAAATCATAGATTGCTTACAACTATTGCGTGGAAAATAGATAATGAAATAACTTATGCACTTGAAGGCAGCGTTTTTATTGGCGGTGCAGTTGTACAGTGGCTACGCGATGGTTTAGAAATAATACGCAAATCGAATACTGTTGAAAATCTTGCAAAACGTGTTGATGATAATGGAGGAGTTTACTTTTTACCTGCTTTTACAGGACTTGGTGCTCCTTATTGGAAATCGGACACAACAGGCACAATTACCGGTATTACACGTGGAACAACAAAAGCACATATTGCTCGTGCTGCGTTAGAATCTATTGCTTTTCAAACTAACGATGTGCTAAGGGCAATGGAAAAAGATGCCAAACTAGAGATTAAAAAACTGCGTGTTGATGGCGGTGCGGCTGTAAATAATTTACTTATGCAGTTTCAATCTGATATTACAAATATTGAAATTGAAAGACCTGAAATTCTCGAAAGCACATCGCTTGGTGTAGCATATTTTGCAGGTTTACAAATAGGATTTTGGAAAAATATTGATGAAATATCAAACAAATGGAAAATAGAAAAATCGTTTTCTCCTGAAATGGAAACTGTAAAAAGAAAAGAATTGCTTGATAACTGGGGTAAACTTATAAAAATTAGCTTGTTGGATAATTAGTATTTTTTATCTAATACTATATAATGAGGTATACCTTTAATCTGTATTGAATTATATAATATTTTTGTAGAAACACTATCTGCAATTATAAAGTTAAAATGATAATCTAATTCTTTAATTATCTTTATTCAGAATTGCCCATTCATTAATATCATCATTACAACTATAAACTTCTTCCTTTTTTATACCAACCATTAGTTAGCATTATTGCTATTAAAAATTTACTTTTTGTTAGAATGCATATTTATTATTTTGTAAAGCTAGATTATTGTTTGTTAATTTTTTCTAGTTTTTTAATTTCATCGTAAAGTCGAACACAAACCCAAGCGTCAGTTGCAGCATAATTTTGTTGACCAGTATCTAACTCATCTCTTTCCCAATTAGATAATTGTTGAGTTTTAGATAATCGTTGTTTTAAAATAATTCCAGTAAGTTTTCTTAAGCTTTTATCACCAATTCCGTATTCTTCAACAATTTTTTGCAAATCTACAAAGCTGTTAGGTGTAAATCGTTTAAGTTTATTTAGTGCCTTAATATCATCATGAACAGCCGCACCAACCTTAATTATTTTTTTATCTGTTAGAATTGAAAAAATATCGTCAATTAAATTTACATCATGAAGTTTAAATAAAAAAGCATCTTTTAAAGTGGCTAATTGTAGTAATGCAACTTTATTATTATTAGAAACACCTTTCTTAAAATTTGGACGAGTTTCTGTATCAAATCCAATAATTTTACTTTTTTTGAGTATTTTAAGAGCTTTTTCTACATCTTTATCAGACCTAACGCAATGAATTACGCCATCAAAATTAATTAGAGGCAATTCGTTAAGTTCAACTTTAGATATTTTTATTAATTCGTTATTTTCTTCTTTCATAATTATTTATCCCATTTTTGAGACACCCAACTATCATTTTTGTCAAACTTCTCTTTTTTATCTTCTTGTAATTCTTCATCAATTAACTCTTGTCCATTATATAGTAATTTATGTAAGCTTTGCACAAGAACATTCAGTCTGATTCCCCAATAACGCCCAAATTCGTCTTTAATTTCCCAAAGTGCATCGTTCATAGACTCTTCGTTACCAACTTGATAAAGCATAATGAAATCTTTTAATGATTGATAAATATCAGCAATTATTTCTGCTAAATTTAATTCAGCACCAGTATCAATTTGGTACGATTCTATTTCGGGAATTTCAACAAAATCATTATTTGAAACTAATTTGGCTTCAGCTTTATTATTAATTAAAGTCCAATCTATTTCAGTTACAAATTTTTCAACATCACCGTAAATTTGTTCTGTCTTCGGTAAAATAGTAGCTTTTTGATAAACAAATGCCGATAATTTATGAAGTTTATCAATAAATTCTCTTTTATTGAAATTATCTGTTAATTCAACCAAATTGCACCATTCTGTTACAACAGCAACAAACTCTAATACTTGTTTTGAATATATTGGAGTGGAGTTATTATCGTTCATTTGTTTTTTATTTACAAAGGTAAAAAAAATATAGCTATTAATAATATTGCCTATTAATAATTTATTTGTTACCTATTTTTGTTAACTTTGCTCGCCTTAAATATTAAATTTAAATGAAAAAAATAGCTTATTATTTATTCTATTCATTTGCTTGGTTTGTTTCTGTACTGCCAATGAAATTACAATATCTAATTTCTGATTTTTTTTATTTAATAATATTTTATTTAGCAAAATATCGTAGAGATGTTGTTAGAAAAAATTTAAGAAATTCGTTTCCAAATAAAACAGAAAAGGAAATAAAAAGAATAGAAAAGTTATTTTATCATCATCTAGTTGATTTGTTTATTGAAGAAATGACAATGCTTACAATAAGTAGCAAGAAAATAAGTAAACGCAATAAATTTCTTAATATTGAATTGTTAGACAATTTGTATAGGCAAAACATGGGAGTAATAGGAGTTACCGGGCATTATTGTAATTGGGAATGGCTCAATTATCTTGAGGTTAATTGCAATTACAGAGGACTTGCAATTTACAAACCTCTTTCAGATAAAAACTTTGAAAAGTTTATGAATAATGTTAGAGAAAAATATGGTTCAATAGCAGTGCCAATGAAAAGAACATTAAAACAACTAATTATACAAGTTAGAAAAAATGAATTACCATTTTCGATGATGGTAGCAGATCAGTCTCCCGGAAACGATGAAAGTAACTATTGGACAACATTTTTAAATCAGGAAACTGCTGTATATATGGGAGTTGAAAAAATTGCTAAAAAATTTAATCATGCGGTAGTATTTATAAGTATGCGTAAGGTGAAAAGAGGATATTATGAAACATCTTTTGAGCTAATTACCGATAAACCTCAAGAAACTAAAGATTTTGAAATTACAGAAAAACACGTACGAATGCTCGAGAAATTAATTATTGACACTCCTGAATATTGGATATGGTCTCATAAACGTTGGAAACACCCACGAAAAAAAAGAAGTTAATTACACATTTTCTTAAATATTCTTAATTAAAAATAATAAGTATAATTATTTTGCTTATTATTTAATAATTCAATAACTTAGTAAGTTAAATTACGGGAATTATTTATTAACTAACCCCTTTAAAAATAGCGTTTTGAGCTTTGATATAAATAAAATAAGAGAAGATTTTCCAATTTTAAAGCAGAATTTATATTCTGGACAATTGGTATATTTTGATAATGGTGCAACAACACAGAAGCCTAATTCTGTAATAAATATTATTAATGAGTATTATTCAAAATATAATAGTAATATTCACCGAGGCGTTCATTATTTGAGCGAAAAAATGACTCAAGCATACGAATCAGCTAGAAAAACAGTAAAAACATTTATAAATGCTGAAAGCGAAAATGAAATTATTTTCACATCAGGAACTACTGATAGTATTAACTTAGTTGCGTTCTCGTTTGGTGAAAAATTTATACATGAAGGTGATGAAATTTTAATCACTGAAATGGAACATCATTCAAATATTGTTCCATGGCAAATGCTATGTGAAAGAAAAAAAGCAAAGCTTAAAGTGATAAAGCTCAATCATTTTGGAGAATTATTGTTAGGTGAGTTAGATGAGTTATTAACAGAAAAAACTAAGTTAGTTGCTATTGTTCATGTGTCAAATACACTTGGAACAATTAATCCAATAAAAGATATTATTAAAAAAGCTCATGCAAAAGGAGCTTATGTTTTAATTGACGGAGCTCAAGGTATTCAACATCAAAAAGTAGATGTAAAAGATTTAGATTGTGATTTTTATGCTTTTTCTGGACATAAAATTTATGGTCCTACAGGAATTGGAATTTTATATGGTAAAGAGGAATTGCTAAATAAAATGCCACCATACAAAGGCGGTGGCGATATGATTAAATCGGTAACTATTGAAAAAACAATTTATAACGAATTACCATTTAAATTTGAAGCAGGAACTAGTAATTTTATTGGTGCGGTAGGGCTAGATCATGCAATAAGATATATTCAAGATATTGGAATTGAAGCAATTTCGGAATACGAAAAAGACCTTACAGTATATGCTACAGATTCAATTTCTAGAATTGAAGGAGTGAAAATATTTGGACAATCACCTTTTAAATCATCAATAATATCGTTTAACATTGAAAATATTCATCATTTTGATGCCGGTATGGTGCTAGATAAAATGAATATTGCTGTACGAACAGGAACACATTGTACTCAACCAATAATGGATTTTTTTGGTATCGATGGTACAATTAGAGCTTCGCTTTCGTTCTATAATACAAAACAAGAAATAGACAAATTAGTTGAAGGAATAAATAAAGTTAAAGAACTTTTCGGATAAAAAATAATCACAAATGACAATAAACGAAATGCAGGATCAAATAATTGAAGAATTTTCAATTTTTGATGATTGGTTAGATAAGTATAACTATATAATTGAGTTGGCTGAAGATGTACCCTCGATTAACGAAAAAGATAAAACGGATACAAATTTAATTAATGGATGCCAATCAAAAGTATGGCTTACTGCCGATTTAGTTGATGGTAAAATTCAGTTTAAAGCTGATAGTAATGCAATAATAACTAAAGGGATTGTTGCTCTTTTACTTCGCGTTTTTAATAACAGAGAACCTAAAGAGTTAATTAATTTTGACCTGTATTTTATAGATAAAATAGGATTAGAACAAAATCTTTCGCCTACACGTGCAAATGGCTTACTATCAATGGTAAAGCAAATTAAATTATATGCTATTGCATACAATTCAAAATTAAACAATTAAAAAATGGCTGATAAAATAAATTATATGGATTTAGAAGAAGTAATACTTACTGTTTTAAAATCGGTTTATGACCCTGAAATACCTGTTAATATATACGACTTAGGTCTTATTTACGACGTAGATATTGACGATGAAAGCAATGTTGAAGTAACAATGACATTAACTGCACCAAATTGCCCTGTTGCTGATTCAATTGTTGCCGAAGTTGCTGATAAAGTTAATTTTATACAAGGTGTAAAATCGGCAAAAGTAAATTTAGTTTTCGACCCTCCTTGGGATAAAGATATGATGAGCGAAGAGGCAAAACTAGAATTAGGATATTTTTAATTAAAGATATTGAAAAGCACCTTTTTAAAAATAGTAGCAATATTTTTTTTAGCAATTATTGCTTATAGTTGTGCCAATGTAGCAGCACCTACAGGAGGTCCTAAAGATGTGGCTCCACCAATTATTATTAAAGAAATTCCTGAAAAAGGTGCTGTAAATTTCGATAAAAATAAAATTCGAGTTTATTTTAATGAGTTTGTAAAACTTAAAGACTTAAACTCACAATTTATTTCATCGCCACCATTAAATAAACCGCCAAAAGCTGTTTTAAAAGGGAAGAGCGTTATTTTTAGTTTTGAGGATACTTTGCTCGAAAATACAACTTATAATCTTAATTTTGGAAATGCAATTGTTGATGTAAACGAATCAAATGCATATGTAAATTATTATTTTGCTTTTTCTACAGGCGATTATATAGACTCATTACAAGTTTCTGGCATATTAGTTAATGCAAATGACTTAAAACCAGTTAAAGATGTATTGGTTTTACTTTATGATAACAAAATTTTTTATGATTCTATAATGTATTTCGATTTACCTTCTTATATAGGTAAAACAGATAAATTTGGGAGTTTTAATATTTCATATATGCGAAGTGGTAAATACAAAATATTTGCACTTAAAGATTTAAATAAAAACAGAATTTTTGATTTGCCAAACGAAAATATTGCTTTTATAGATTCGTTTATTATACCCGAAGTTAGAGCTGAATTACAGGTAGATACGGTGAAGCTAGACACTCTAGGTAATGATACTATTGTTACAAAAAAAATTATACACTATACTCCTGATAGTGTTAAATTATTTTTATTTGAAGAAGAAAATCATAATCAATATTTAATATCGAGTAGTAGAAGTATTCGAGAAAAATTTATTTTTATTTTTAATGAAAAATTAGATAATAAATTTAAAATTACAGGAATAAATGTTGATTTATCAAATTGTATTTACACAGAACCTTCTGTAACAGGAGATACTTTAAATGTGTGGGTAACAGATTCAACAATATATAGTAACGATACTATTAAAATTAAATTTGATTATTTAGCAACCGATACTCTTGGCAAAATGTCGATGATAAACGATACAATTAAATTAGTTTATAAAAAGCCTAAAGTTTTCAAGAAAAAGAAAACAAAGAAAAATGTTAAATCGAATACTGAAAACCCAAAAATAAATGTTTATTTTAATGTGAAAAATGGAGGGAAACTGGGACTTAATAATCAGTTATCTTTTACTTCCAATATACCCGTTAATAATGTGGATGAATCTAAAATACATTTATTTGTTAATGAAAAAGATAAATTTATTCCTATAAAGTTTACATTACGCCAAGACTCAATAATTAAAAGAAAACAATACGTAAATTTCAATATAGAGGAAGAAAAAAAATATAAATTATTAATTGATACAAATACATTTGATAATAGTTATAATTTATTAAATGATACAATTATAAAAACTTTTTCTGCACAATCATTGGCATATTATGGTAAAATTTTATTAAATATTACAAACATTAATCAAAGTGTTATTATCCAACTTTTATCTGTAAAAGATGAGGTTTTAAGAGAATTTTACATTAATAGTGAGCAAAAAATAACTATCGATTATTTACCTGCAAACACTTACAAGTTAAAATTAATTTATGACAAAAACAATAATAAAAAATGGGATACAGGAAAATATTTAGAAGGTAAGCAGCCTGAAAAAATAAAATTTTATAAAGAAACTATTAAAGTTCGTGCTAATTGGGATGTTGAACTAAATTGGAATATAAAAGAATAAAAAACCTCATAGAAATATTGCTATGAGGTTCTTAATTAACGTGAGTTTCTCTACATATTTCTGCGATATTGTCCACCAACCTCAAACAACGAGCGAGTTATTTGTCCTATTGAACAATATTTTGTTGCTTCCATTAATGTTTCAAAAACATTTTTATTTTCTCTTGCATTAATTTGAAGCTTTTCTAACATTTCTTTTGCTTCTTCTTTATATGTTGTATGCAATTCTTTAAGCATTGCTAACTGATACTCTTTTTCCTCAGGAGTTGCACGAATAACCTCTTGTGGTACAACTGTTTTAGAACCCTCAGACGATAAGAATGTATTTACTCCCATAATTGGCAGTTTGCCATTATGTTTTAGAGTCTCGTAGTATAACGACTCTTCTTGTATCTTACTTCGCTGATACATTGTTTCCATTGCACCAAGTACACCACCACGCTCTGTAATTCTGTCGAATTCAGCTAAAATTGCCTCTTCAACCAAGTCGGTTAATTCTTCAATAATAAACGAACCTTGTAATGGATTCTGATTTTTACTTTCTCCAAGTTCATGATTAATAATTAACTGAATTGCCATTGCACGACGTACTGATTCTTCTGTAGGTGTTGTAATAGCCTCGTCGTAAGCATTTGTATGAAGCGAGTTACAGTTATCGTAAATGGCATAAAGAGCTTGTAAAGTAGTTCTAATATCATTAAAATCAATTTCTTGTGCGTGTAGCGAACGTCCTGATGTTTGAATATGATATTTAAGCATTTGCGAACGTGCATTTGCTCCGTATTTAAGTTTCATTGCTTTTGCCCAAATTAATCGAGCAACACGACCAATTACTGCATACTCAGGGTCCAGTCCGTTTGAGAAAAAGAATGATAAGTTTGGTGCAAATTTATTAATATCTAAACCACGAGCTATATAATACTCAACATAAGTAAATCCATTTGCAAGAGTTAAAGCCAGCTGTGTTATTGGATTTGCTCCTGCCTCGGCAATATGATAACCCGAAATTGAAACCGAATAAAAGTTTCGTACATTATTATTAATAAAATACTCTTGAATATCACCCATTAATTTTAGTGAAAAATCGGTTGAATAAATACAAGTATTTTGTGCTTGGTCTTCTTTTAAAATATCAGCCTGAACAGTTCCACGAACAGCGGCAATAGTTTCTTTCTTAATTTTTTCGTAAACATCTTTTGGTAAAACTTGGTCGCCTGTTACGCCTAATAACATTAAACCTAAGCCATTATTTCCCTCGGGTAATTCGCCTTGGTATTTAGGACGTTGCGTACATTTTTCTTTGTAAATAGCTTCTATTTTAGCTTCAACCTCAGCTTCTAAACCATTTTCTTTAATGTACTTCTCGCATTGTTGGTCAATAGCAGCATTCATAAAGTAACCTACCAAAATTGGAGCAGGACCGTTAATTGTCATCGATACTGATGTCATTGGGTCAGCCAAATCGAAGCCTGAATATAATTTTTTAGCATCATCTAAACAAGCAATTGATACTCCGGAGTTACCTATTTTTCCGTATATGTCAGGTCTTACAGCAGGGTCTTCGCCATAAAGAGTAACGCTATCGAAAGCAGTTGAAAGTCGTTTGGCAGGCATTCCTAACGATACATAATGGAAACGTTTATTTGTACGTTCAGGCCCTCCTTCTCCGGCAAACATACGTGTTGGGTCTTCGCCTTCACGTTTAAAAGGGAACACTCCGGCAGCATAAGGGAATTCGCCCGGAACATTTTCTTTTAAATTCCATTTTAGGATTTCGCCCCAAGCCTTATACTTAGGTAATGAAATTTTAGGAACTTGTGTATGAGCTAAACTCTCGCTATGAGTTACAATTTTTATTTCCTTATCACGAACTTTAAAAACAAAATATTCGTTACGATAGTTCGCTTTTTTATCTTCCCAATTTTCGAGAATTAATTTATTTTTAGGATCAAAATCTAATTCAACTTCTTTATATTTTGTTTCAATAACTTCTTTTGCATTATCATCATCAATAATATCCATTGATTGTTTTAATCCAAACAATTTGTTGGCAATATCCGATTGGTCTTCAGCCCATTTGTTATAGCCCCTTATTGTTTCCGATATTTCTGATAAATAACGAGTTCTGTTTGGTGGAATAATATATGCTTTTTCCGATTTATCGGTTGTTA
>Ga0256827_10003276_pt1 | contig 10310 bp, 9 predicted proteins | sample CV84metaG_FD_185977 | JGI IMG/M metagenome (GOLD analysis project Ga0256827, IMG submission 185977) | Hydrothermal vent microbial communities from East Pacific Rise, Pacific Ocean - CV84 | ecosystem: Environmental > Aquatic > Marine > Hydrothermal vents | place: Pacific Ocean: East Pacific Rise...
GGTACGAACTCCTTTGTAAACCGAACGCTCAAGGGCTTTAAATCCCAAAACCAAATAAAACAAATCCAAAAACACCCTTTGCGAGCCTCCGCATTCTCCGCACCTCTGCGCGAGTATAAAATACCGTTCTGGGGTTTTCTTCTGTGTCCTTAGTGCCTTAGTGTTTAATTAAAAAAAATACCGTTCTGGCACTTCGAAATTCTCCTGTTCATCTGTTCAGTCATCTGCGGTTCATCTGTTCAGTCATCTGCGGTTCCCCTGTTCTGGACATTAAAAATAATCGCGCAAAGCCGCAAAGCCGCAAAGCCGCAAAGCTTTGGTGTCCTTGGTGCCTTAGTGTTTAATTAAAAAAATACCGCCCTAAGTTTCGTGTGTTTAGTGTTTTGAACCGGCTTCGCCTATTTTCTTTGGAAATTATTTTTACGCTTCGCTTCAAGGAATAGTTTAAAAATGGGTCTTGCTCTGAAATTGGTTAGGTTTAAAGGGGAGGATGGATTAGGGTTTTTTGAGTAGAACGGGTTTTTTGCGGTTTGGAAAAAGGGCTTTGCAAATTATGCATGTGGTTCCGTCGCATCCTCGGGCGGTACAGTGCTCGCGTCCGTAGGTGATGAGCTGGAGGTGGAGTTTTTCCCAGTGATCGGGTTTCCATAGTTTTTTTAGATCTTGTTCGGTTTGAAGTACGTTTTTTCCGGAGGTAAGTTTCCAGCGCTGAGCTAAGCGATGAATGTGTGTGTCGACGGGAAAGGCTGGGGTTTTAAAGGCGTGAATCATTACCACACTAGCGGTTTTGTGTCCTACGCCTGGAAGGGCTTCAAGTTCTTTGAATGTCTTGGGGACGGTTGCGTTATGATTTGCAATAAGGAGTTCTGATAGGTGTTTTATATTTTTTGCTTTGGTGTTGGCGAGTCCGCAGGTTTTTATTTTTTCTTTGATGGATTCGACTGAAAGGGTGGCCATTTTTTGTGGTGTCTTCGCCATCTTAAATAGGGCGGGTGTTACTAGGTTTACTCGTTTGTCGGTGCATTGCGCTGAAAGTAAAACTGCGATGAGTAAGGTGTAGGGATCGGTGTGATGAAGTGGAATTGGAAGTGTTGGGTAGAGTTCGTTTAGCTTTTTTTGAATATAGGCTGCTCGTTCTTTTTTTGTTTTCATTGATTTTCTCTTTGTAGGGTCAAGGCAAGTTTTTTTGAGCCTGTCCCTATGTTTATATGAAAAAAATCTGATGGAAGACTGCGTTGAAGTCGTGCTGTTTTTTTTTAAAGGATTCGGGCGCCGTGCCATTCAATACGGAGTTGCCGCAGGGTCCATTTGTGGGTTAATTTTTTTATTTTTTCTTCTAGTTCGGGGACAATGTCGTGGTCTGTATCTTCTAAAATGAGCATGATGGTTGGTCCTGCTCCACTAAGGAATGTGGCGGAGGCGTTGATGGATTCGGCAATGGAAAAAACTTGATCCCATTCGGCGACGAGGTGTTTGCGGTAGGGTTGATGCAGACGGTCGTGGCAGGCGGGTTTTAGATTGTGAAAACTTCCGCTTACGAGGGATGAGATGAGTAGACCGGTGCGACCAATATTAAAAACGGCATCTTGATATGGAATGGTTTTGGGCAGAGCGGCTCGCGCTTTTTCGGTGGGCAAACCAAAGTCGGGGGTGAGTGCAATAAAGCGAAGTCCTGTAGCAATTTGGAGGCGATTGAAGTAGACTTTTTCTTGTTCTTGAACGGCAATCACCATGTTACCAAGAAGGGCGGGTGCTACGTTGTCGGGGTGGCCTTCAATTTGCGTGGCGAGGTCAACGAGTTCTTGTTTTCGTAAGGGACCACCGGCGAGTTCGTTTGCCGCCATGATGCCTCCGATTACACAACTAGAGCTACTGCCGAGTCCACTACAAACGGGGATGTCGGCTGTAATTTTTATATGAAATCCGGCGTGTTTGTAGCCAATTTTTGCGAAGCATTGAAGCATGGAAATATAAACAAGGTTTTGATCGTTTCGGAATTCGGCGGGACCGCCTTCGATAACGAGACCTTGTTCTGTTTCGGTGACTTCGAAGGTGTTGTACAATGTGAGAGCAATTCCAAGATTATCAAATCCGGGGCCCATATTGGCGGAAGTGGCGGGAACTTTTATTGTTACTTTTTTCATGAAAGGATTCCTTTTGATAAGGTGTTTTGAACATAGTTAAAGGCGGTGTCGGGTGTGCAATGGTCTGTATGAAGCGGTTTAGCATTTTCAAGGTTTTGCAAAATAGATGGAACTTCAACCGCTGTTTTTTGTGCGATGATTCGGATAAGGTCAAAGTCGGTTCCTTGGGGGGGGGAGCCAAAGAGTGCGGGAAAAACGGTTGCTGGAAATTTGAAGGGACTGGCGGTGGCGGCAATGAGTGCGGGGGTGGTGTCGGTCGTGCTTTGTTGATAGTTGCTAAGCACTCGGGAAGCTACTGCGGTGTGTGGATCGAGTACGTAGTTTGTTTTTTTGTGGTAGCGTTTGATTTCATCTCGACAAGCTGCGTCGTCACAATATCCTGCGTAAAATTCTGATTGGATGCGGGCTTTTAATGTGTCGGGCACCGCATATCGTTTTTTCTGTTTTAGTTCGGTCATCAGGGTTGAAATAAGTGGCGCATCGTTGCCGGAAAGATGAAAGAGGAGTCGCTCTAAGTTGCTTGAAATCAAAATATCCATCGAGGGGGAGTCCGTTCGATGAAAGGGTCGATCGGCCGAGTAAATTCCTGTGTTAAAAAAGTCGGGAAGAGCATGGTTTTTGTTGGAAGCCACAAGAAATGTTTTAACGGGCAACCCAGCTTGTTTGGCATACCACGCTGCTAAAATATTTCCAAAGTTACCCGACGGCACAACTATGTTTATGGGATCTCCAGAAGAAACCTTTCCTTTTTCAATTAACTGACCATAGGCATGAAAATAGTAGACCATTTGTGGAATAAGCCGACCGATATTCATCGAGTTTGCTGTAGAAAACGATTGGTTGTTTTGGTCGAGGGTTGTGGGCAAAACCTTGTTTGCAAAGAGTGCCTTGACCAAACTTTGCGCTTGGTCAAAGTTTCCATCAACCCCGCAAACAAAGAGGTTTTTTCCGGGCTGACAAACCATCTGTTTTTTTTGTACTAAACTAATTCCTTGATCGGGATAAAAGACTACAATTCGAGTGTTCGGCAAATCAGCAAATCCAGTAAGAGCGGCCGAACCCGTATCTCCAGAAGTTGCCGTAAGAATAACCGCCTCTTTTGAAATTCCCAATTGCTTTTGTGCTGCAACAAGTAGATGTGGCAACAAGGAAAGAGCCATGTCTTTAAACGCTAAGGTTGGCCCATGAAAAAGTTCAATAAAATGACGATCTCCAAAACTTTTTACAGGAGCAAAAAGCGGATCATCAAATTTGCCCTCTGCGTAGCCCAAACGAACCACAGCATCCATGGTTTCGGCCGTATATCCAGGCAACCCTTGCTTTAATAGATGTGTGGCCAGTTCGCGGTAACTCTTTGATGGGAGTTGATCAAGATCGAACCCCAGTTGCGGAAATTGCGTCGGTACAAAGAGCCCCCCATCAGGTGCTAACCCTTGAAAAACTGCCTCTGGAGCAGAAACAGACCGATTCATATTGCGTGTGCTTATAAACTGAAAAGACATAATATTTTTGTTCGTTAGTGTCCTGTTTTTAAACGAAGGGCATTCCGAAACGGAAGTCCCGCCGCACGAATTTTCTTTTGTGTGGTTTCAACATCATACGCCACGCGCCGCAACTCGATGGTCTGATTGTCTAAATCATACAACACATAACAAGCCCGAGGATCTCGATCCCGAGGTTGACCCACACTCCCCACATTGATCAAATATTTAAGCCCCTTCTGAAGGGGTAAAACATCAAAACGGTAATGTTCGATCTGACCATGATCAAAAATAAAAACCGAAGGAACATGCGTATGCCCCAAAAAACAGACGGGATTAAATTGGTTTAAAAAATGACCCTGCGCATCTCTTTTCTTGTGCATATAATTCCAAAGATTAGGCATTTTAAGCGAACTGTGTACCAATGTAAAATTTTCTACATCAAGAATAAGTGGTAGTTGACGCAAATATTTTCGGTCAAAAATTCCAAGATGCTTTCGCGTCCAAGAAATACTATGTCGGGCCGCAGGATTAAACGAATCAATTGAATCGTGATACGCTGCATAATAATCATGATTTCCTTGAACAGACGCAAACTGCATTGTTTTTAACTTTTGCAAGCATGCCCGCGGATCTGCGTTGTAACCCACTATATCCCCTGTATTTGCATAATGCGTTGCCCCCGCTTTTCTTGCGTCCTCAAGAACCGCGTCAAACGCTTCTAGATTAGCATGAATATCTCCTAAAACAGCATATTTCATAAAAAGAGCTAAGGGGTTAAAGTTAAAGCACAAAAGATAACGAAATCATCGACGTTTGAAAAGTTCCATCCCAATAAAAATAATCTCGATAAAATCGATTAAACGATTGTTTGAGTCTGTCTCCTTTATCATCAAGAAAAATATTTTTTAGTGCCTGTCCCCATGTAGAAAGAATTACTGATTTTTATTTGTTGTAAAGAGGACTATTTTAGTACACTCTAAAAGCTTAGTAGATCTAGCGAATTAATTTTTAACAAATGGAGGCAACAAAATGAGTAAAAAACTAGGTGCGGAATTTATTGGTACTTTTTGGTTGGTTTTAGGCGGTTGCGGTAGTGCCGTACTCGCAGCAGGTGTTCCCAATGTGGGGATCGGCTGGCTCGGTGTTTCTCTCGCATTTGGTTTAACTGTTTTAACCATGGCTTTTGCCATCGGACACATTTCCGGCTGTCATTTAAATCCAGCGGTTAGCATCGGGCTCTTTTTCGGAAAGCGATTTAGTGCTAAAGAATTGCTTCCCTATATTGTGGTACAAGTGCTGGGAGGGTTAACCGCAGGTGCCGTCCTTTATTTTATTGCAAGCGGAAAAGAAGGATTCAGCGCAGCAGGCTCATTTGCATCCAACGGTTACGGTGCACACTCTCCAGGAGGATATGGAATGATGGCCGCACTGGTTTGCGAAATCGTCATGACCTTCATGTTTTTAATCATTATTCTTGGCGCAACCGACAAACGTGCGCCTGCTCACCTAGCTCCCATTGCCATTGGGTTAGGCCTAACCCTCATTCACCTCATTAGTATTCCTGTAACCAACACTTCTGTGAACCCAGCGCGAAGTACTGCCGTCGCCTTTTTTGCAGGCGGAGCGGCCGTGAAGCAACTTTGGCTCTTTTGGGTTGCCCCCATTGTTGGAGCCATCTTGGCAGGAATCGTTTACCGCTGGTTAGGAAAAGAAGACGAAGAAATCACTTAACCTTTTTTAGCAAGGGCTAAGTTGGAGTTGTAGTAGGCGGGGTTGGTGGAGACTTCTTGACCGAGCCACTCGGGAAGGTCAATTTTTTGATCTTCTGTTTCGAGTTCTACTTCTGCGAGAACCAGACCTTTGTGTTTCCCAAGGAAGCAATCGATGACCCACGGTTGTTCTTGGTGAATAAGGTGGTGTCGCTGTTTTTCGACAATTTTTCCTTCGCAGAGGGTTAAAAGTTCGGTGGCGTGAGAAAGGGGAATTTCGTATTCAAATTCTGCACGGGTTATCCCTGTACTTTTTCCTTTTATGGTAAGAAAAGCGGTTGGGTTGATGATGCGAACTCGAATGGTTTTTTCGGGAGAGATGAGGAGGTAGCCTTGTCGACACAAAACCCCCGAATCGGCCGCTTTTTTCCATAAATTATTTTGAACCAAAAATTTTCTTTCAATCTCTACGGGCATATTTTGTCCTACAATTAAAAGACCTTGGTTAAACGGGAGCTGTCGGGCACCATATCTTCTTTAAGCAACTCAAAAAGTGCGGTCGCCACAGGGCCCACTTTTCCGTCGCCTACAGGAACGCCATCGAGCGAAATAACCGGTGTAATGTTGGTGGTGGTTCCATACATGTGAATCTCTACAGCTGCACGTAGCATTCCCATTGTGACGGGTCGATATTCCACATTTACAAGTGCACGGGTCTCGATTAATTTTTCGGCGAGTATCATCGTCCGTTGGGCGGTTGTTCCAGCCAAAACACGGTCGGGTGGGGGCATGACCAATTCGTGGCCACGCGTAACGATTCCAATATTTTCCACAGCCCCTTCTGCAATATTTCGTTTTTCATCGATGGAAACGGTAAAGTCCAGTCCGAGGTCGATTGCCTCTTTTTTCATTAAGATGTTGGGGAGGTAATTGCATGTTTTTACCGTAGCAAAAATACCGGGTTTAACGGCAATTTTACTAATTCCTAATGTGGCTCCTTCGGGTAGAGTGGGGGTGTCGTGTTCGGGTAGTTCATAGACGACCACATACCATTCTGGGTCGGCACAATCATACGGATTTACCCCCATGGTTCCGCATCCGCGAGAAATTAAAAGCCGCACTAATGCGTTGGGTTGATTTCCTGCACGAACGGTTTGAATAACCACTTGTTCGATCTCTTCCAATGCATGTTTGCAGGGAATTTCTATTGCAGCGCAAGAGTGTTGCAAGCGTTCAAGATGGGCACGCAAATTGTAGATATTTCCATTTAAACATTTGAACGATTCAAAAACACCATCGCCTCGATGCACCATGTGATCGTCCACAGGAACCACCATAACCGCAGGATCCGTTACGATGCAGTCCGTAACAGACGAATACATGGCATAGAGCATTTTTTCTTTTCGATTTAAGCGTGCGAGCCACCCCGCTCGATCTACAATTTCTTTTTTTTTCACACGACCTCCCTTTTAAAAACCTCACGTTAACACTTCTTCCCTATTAAATAAACACCCCAATTAAACAAAACGTTTAACTGGGGTTTAAAACTGAACCCACTTTTTTTAGAACGAGTAGGTTAAAAAGATACGCGTATCGGTTGCAAAGGTGTCGGGTCCATCACGATAGCCAAGACCTAGCTTTCCTGCAACCGTTAGATTTTTTCCAATAGGTTGCTTCACAATAAAGTCCGCTTCAACCGCACTGTCGACCGAACCGCTATCTAGTTTTGTGTAGTTACACATGGTGTAAAGGATCGTTTTTGTATCCTTTAAACGGGTGACGGCTTTAAGATAAACCGTATCCGCTCCACCATTGTACTGAGACGTGTAAATCATTAACGATTGACCCAACGAGTGATTGAAACCGGTGGTTAGCTGGTTAAATTCCAAATTATCACCGTAAACCCCAAAATATCCTCCTTCGAGTGTTACAGATCCTACCTTTTGGACAAGCGAAATGCCCACCATGTCGGAACCATGTGCATTTGCCCGACCAATATCAAACTCGTTTCGGTAGTATCCCAAGATGGCTGTTTTTTTGGAGAAACTATATTTTCCACGCGCACCAATCATGTTTGCTACGTCCCAAGCAATGCCGTCAAACAGAGCGACTTCCAGATTTTCAACGCCCTTGTAGGATGTTTCACCCCACGTTAAACCGTCGGTATTATATCCCGCACCAAACACATCGCCATAATCTCTAAATTTCCAGCGATCGCCGGTATCCAAAATACCACTTTGCTCGAACGAGTGACCCAAGGCAAAACGCCAATTTTCAAGATCTTTCGACTCGGCTTGAATCGCCATAATCGAGCGCGATTTTTGTCGAATATCGTCTGCTCTAAAAATTTCATCGTTATTAATTCGACGACCGAGCGAAACAAAGGTGTTGGTTAACCCCAATGCATTCATATTGTAATTCACATACCCTTCGTTCAATAGACTGATTCGACCATTTGCCACAAGTGCTTCGCCGGGGTGTGTTGAATTTCCGTAATCCATAGAATCTAAAACACCTGCGCCGTTATATGCAGCAACAACACTTAGACCTGACATTTCTGGAGAGGCATATTTAAGAATAATGCCCAGCGAACTTGAATACGCATTTAGACCATTATCATAATCACGATACATCGAAACCGACTGCAAACGACCGGAAATTGTGCCGTAGCCTTTTTTATTAAATGCAGCAACGGGGGTTTCAAGCACCACCGCCTCGGGTGCTTTCGCCTTAACAGGCTCTGCTTTTTTTGTAGCCGTTGTTGGTGCGGCAGTAACCACTGAAGCGGCAATTGTTGTTCCTAGAATAACTGTTAATCTTTTCATTCTTCCTTCTCCCTGATAGTTATTAAACTTTGTTCAAATAAACAAACAAATCTACATCACCCCAACACTTAATGCCAGAAAAAAACAGAACGTTTTAAAAACGATTAAATACTAGACGTTTTCCGCGGACAGTGTTGAAAATTTGATCGTTGTGAAAAGCGAGCTGCCCCGAGACAAGGGTGCTGGAGATGGAGTTTTTGAAGGTGAGGTTTTCAAAGGGGGACCATCCGCATTTGTATTCGATGTTTTGGGTGCTGACGGTGTGGTTTTTTTTGGGATCAATTAAAATAAGATCGGCCCAGTAGCCTTCGCGAATAAATCCGCGATCTTGAATGTTGAAGATTCGGGCGGGGTTGTGTGCTGTTTTTTGTGCAACCACTTCGGGGGGTAAAAATTCGAGTAGCGAAATGAGTGCGGTTTGAATGTTGGGAAGACCGGAGGGGGCGGAGGAGTAGGGCTGATTTTTTTCGGCGAGAAGATGGGGTGCGTGGTCGGTTCCAACGGTGTCGAGGGTTCCTTCAAGAAGGGCGGCTCGTAAGGCGGCTCGATCGGCGGCGGTTTTTATGGCGGGGTTTACTTTTATTTTTGTGCCGAGGGTTTCGTAGTCGTCTTCGCAAAACCAGAGGTGGTGCGGGCAGGCTTCGGCGGTAATCTTTTTTTCTGAAACGGGGGCGTTGTTTAAAAGGTGTAGCTCGCGGGCGGTGGTGATGTGTAAGATATGTAGCTGGGCGTTGTGTTTTTTTGCGAGTTCGATGGCGTGAGCGGTGGATTTGTAGCAGGCTTCTTCGGAGCGGATGATGGGGTGGAAGCGAATGGGAATGGCGTCGCCGTAGCGGGCGCGAATCTGTTTTTCGTTGGCTTGAATAATGTCGGTGCGTTCGCAATGAACGGCGATGGGGAGGTTGACGTTTTTGAAGATGGCTTCAAGGGTTTGGGGTCGATCGACTAAAAGGTTTCCGGTGGAGGCACCCATGAAAAGTTTTATTCCACAAACCTTTTGGGGATCGGCGGCACAAAGCTCGTCGATATTTTTGTTGGAAGCGCCTAAATAGAAGGAGTAGTTGGCGAGGCTTTTTGTGGCGGCGAGGGTAAATTTTTCTTCTAAAAGTTGATTGGTTACGGTGGCGGGTTTGGTGTTGGGCATTTCCATGAAGGAGGTGACTCCACCTGCAACGGCGGCGCGGGTTTCGCTGTGTAAATCAGCTTTGTTTTCCATTCCGGGTTCGCGAAAGTGGACGTGTGCGTCGATCATTCCGGGAAGGAGAATCTTTCCGGTTGCATCGATTGTTTGGTCGGCGGAGAGGTTGGATAAATCGGGGTCTATTTTTTCAATTCGCCCGTTTTTTATGAAAAGATCTGCGTGACGGGTGGAGTTTTCGTTCACAATTTGAGCATTTTTTATGAGAATGGAAGACATAATAAAGTGGGGGTTAGCGCATTCGGCGAATCATCAAGAGACCGATGATGATGAATAAAATAATGGCACCCCAAGGCCCTATCCAAGGAAGGATGTACATTTGTTTGGCGAGGTAAATCATGGTAAATTGGGTGGCGTAAAAGGCAAAGAGCATTCCGATTGCAAACATGATTCCGGCAAATGCGCCTTTGCGGCCGGTGTGCGAACCCACGGGAATGCCAATGGCAATAATGACTAAACAAATAAAGGGCATCGAGAGGCGTTGATGAAAGTCGACCTCGTATTCGGTCAGGGTTTTCGTGCTTAAATGTTGGTGGGTTTTAATATATTCCCAAAGCTCGGTGGATGATTTGTAGGCTGGATCTTTTATTTCGTTTAGAAAATCGACGGGGGTTTCGGTGATCTTTTGCATCTCGTGTATTTTAAAGGGTTGGGGGAGACCAATTCGGTTTCCTGTGTCATTAAAGAGTTGGACGGACCCATTTAAAAAATACCATTTTTTATCCATCCATTTCACTTTGTTTGCCACATATTGAATTCGGTCGCTCCCGTCGTCACGTTGTTGAGTGAATTTCACGTTGTACATAATGTTGCTTTGCGTGTCGTACTGCTGAATATACCAAAGTTGATTCGCTGTTGGATTTCTAAATGCAATTCGTTCAGAATAGGCATCTTGATTGTTTTTTCCTTGGGCTTTTAAAAATTGCTCCGCTTGGTAGGCAAATTTTGCG
>Ga0256827_10003277_pt1 | contig 10308 bp, 18 predicted proteins | sample CV84metaG_FD_185977 | JGI IMG/M metagenome (GOLD analysis project Ga0256827, IMG submission 185977) | Hydrothermal vent microbial communities from East Pacific Rise, Pacific Ocean - CV84 | ecosystem: Environmental > Aquatic > Marine > Hydrothermal vents | place: Pacific Ocean: East Pacific Rise...
CCTAGATACAATGAACTTAAAGCATCTAAATTTGATGATGGTTTATATTTTATAAATAATTTAACTATTACTGATATGGTTTAAATCATGAGTATTAAACACAGTTTCTACATAGAAATAGCAGAAAAACATGGTGTAAATTGTGCGATTATATATGATAATCTAATGTTTTGGTGTACAAAAAACAAAGCAAACAGTAAGAACTTTCACGATGGTAACTTTTGGACATATAACAGTGTGGATGCTTGGGGAAAACTATTCCCATATTTTGGAGCAAGTCAAATAAAATCGGCTCTTAAAAAGCTAGAAGAATCAGGTTTGATTTCATCTGCAAATTACAACATAAGTAAGTATGACAGGACTAAATGGTATTCGATAGTCGAGTTGTCGGTTTTAGCCAATGGTAATGATGATAATAGCCAACCTATACCAGATAATAAACCAGATGAAAAACAAAAACAACAAAAAAAGAAAATTAAATCATTAGATACTGACATTAAAAACAAGATAGCAGAGTATAAAAACATAAACATACAAGCATTGAATGAATGGTTAGAAATTAAAAAGTTTAAGACGATAACACCAATTACTAAAACACTAAATATGCTTAGTGAATATGATGAACAAGTACAACAGCAAATAGTAGATACATCTATTATGAATAATTGGAAAGGTTTATTTGAACCTAAAGGCATAATTAAGAAGTCAAATACTAAACAACAAGGCTGGAGCTAATGAGCAACTACATAAACATAGAGAGAGCAATACTTTGTACCGTATTAGAAAATGAGTTTATAACAGCAAATGATTATATAAGAGAATTTGCATTAGTTGAGGAATACTTTACAACTCCATTTCATAAGTTTTTAGTAAGAGGAATTAATAGACTAAAAGAACTTAATGAGCCAGTAGATACAGATACACTTATGGTTAGATTCAGAGATGCTAATAAATGGGCTATATCTTATGATGACGAGCTTTTAAATGTTATTACGACTAATTCGTTAGGTGAAACACTTTTTAAGCAATATAACGAGCTATTAGAGAAGAATTATTTTGAAAGTCACAGGAGAGGTATAACAATATGAATGCAAAACAAAGAGTAAAAATGATGAACAGTTTAGATGCTGAGTGTAAAAGTCTTTCAGTTCTAGCAGATAGACACGAAAAAGCTGGAGAACTTGATGAGATGTATCAAGCTAAAAAAGAGGTTTTAGAGAATAGGATCAAGATTATAGACTTAGCAACAAACAATGATGAAACAGATGATTTTAGTTCTTTAGAAGATGAGATAAATGTCTGGGAAAGTACACCGATGAAAGATAAATATAGAACAGGATTAAATGCTATAGATAGAAATTTTGATGGAGGGTTTGAGAAAGGTCAGTTGATTATTCTTGCTGGTGCTAGTGGTATGGGTAAAACAGCTCTTACTTTACAAATATTATTAAGTGTATCAGAAAATCATAAATCTTGTTTTTTTAGTTTTGAAATGAGTAAACATAAAATAGCTGGAAGATTAAAACAAGATAATCCAACAGTAGAACAGAGAAGAAATTTTATTTTAACAGAGAAAGGGAGAGACATATCAGAACTTGAGAAGAATATCAAAAACTTAAATAAAAAAGGTTATGATTTTTTTGTGGTTGATTCTTTGATAGCTATAACAAACAAAAACGATAGTAGAAGCTCAAAAGCCGAACAAGTATCACAGATAGCTCAAAGACTCTCTAAAATGTGTCTAGAGCTAAATATAATCATAATGACTATTGCTCAAATGAGTAAACAAGATTTAAAAGATAAAAACTTAGCAATTAAAAATAGTGGTGATGTAGATTATCTAGCTGATATTATGATTTATTTAACAGATGGTGATGATGCAGAAGATAAAAGTTCAAGACTTATTCACATTAAAAAGAATAGACAAAACGGGAAGACAGCAACTGAAACAGCTTATTTCGATTTTGATAGAATAAAACTTGTAGATTTTAAAGTGGCTTATACTTCGGAGTATGTAGCAGAAGAACAAATAACAATGGGAGTAATATAATGGAAGATATACAACTAATACACGGTGATTGCTTAGAAGAGATGAAAAAAATACCAGATGGAAGTGTAGATTTAATTCTTCAAGACCCCCGTACAATATTACAGCTTGTAGATGGGAGTGGGATATTATGACTAAGATTGACGAGCTTTGGAGCGAGTGGAATAGAATTATAAAACCTAATGGTGCTATTGTTATGTTTGGTAGTGAGCCATTTAGTTCTAAACTTAGACTTAGTAATTTGAAAATGTATAAGTATGATTGGAAGTGGAGAAAATCAAAAGCTAATGGTTTTTTAAATGTTAAGAAAATGCCATTAAAAGATATTGAAGATATTTTGATTTTCTACAAAAAACCACCTTTATATAATCCACAAGGAGTTATAAAAGTAAATAAAGAAGTAATAAATAATAAAGGTAAAAAAAATAACAAAAAACACAAAAGTGGACATAATGGAGGCGCTTTAAAGAGTGATAAATATATACAAGAATTTTCTAATTATCCTAAACAAGTGCTTGATTTTAAAATAGAGTCTAAACCAGTTCATAACACACAAAAACCAGTAGTACTACTAGAATATCTAATCAAAACATATACAAACGAGGGAGAAACAGTCTTTGATGGATTCATTGGAAGTGGTAGCACTTTAGTAGCTTGTAAAAATTTAGGTCGTAAAGGAATCGGAATAGAACTAGACGAAAAATATTACAATATTGCAAAAGAAAGACTAAACAAAAAGGAGAAATAAAATGTTAAAATATTCAGAGATAGCATGTGATAGTCCACATAAAAACGAACATATCTGTTCGGATTGTAATAGAAATGTACCACAACGATTGGCTGGGTTTTATGACTGGGACAACACTTGTAAACCAGTCGAGAAAAAGAGCAAAATACGATTTAAGGTTAAAAAGTTCTCTTGTGATGGGTTTTTAAGTAAGTAAAATATATAGAATACTATATAGTAAATTGTATAATTAAAGGATAAAAAATGGTAAGAAGAATATTTAAACATAAAGACGGTGGGTTGTATACAGTGCTAGAAGAAATTATAGTTGATGCAGTAAATGGTGAGTTTGGAAAGGTTCGTTGTGTTTGGTATTGTGAAAAAGGGAATGAGATTGACGGTGAGGTTTGGATAAGAACTAAATCTCACTTTTTAAATAGCTTTAAGGAAGTAAAATGAAAAAAATTAAAATAGGAAATGATTTTAAAATACCAGCTGAATATGAAAACACAGAATTTGTAAATATAATAGATATTGGTGGATATAAGATAATTATAGATGATGAAAGAGGTGTTTTAATACAAGGAATAAGTTTAATTAATCTGTTTGAACTTCCAATCGGATACATAAGTATTATTCCATTAGATTTTGAAATGCAAGATAAAATATTTGATTTTAATTTTATTAAAGAAGAGCATCGTTTAATTTTTTGTGTATCATTTTGTGGCTTAGGATGGTATTTTAAAGATAAAAGTGATGCTTTTGCTCTTATGGATATAATTGTTTCATCTAAAGAAAATGCACTTCACAGTAAATTTTTAGATAAAGCAAAAAAAGGAGAATAAAATGAAAGAAGAATTAGAATTTAACGGAAGTGTTTACACAATAGAAACAAAGAGTGAAAAGCATATATTGGCTTATAAAAATGATGAAATGATATGTAACTGTATGGACAAAGCGACAGCTAGACAAGTTATTTATACTGCTGTAAATGATGAATATATGAACAGTGAGAAAAAGCTAGAACTTGAAGAGCCTTATTATCTTTATGATTATCATTTTGAGGAGATTTAGAGGGTAACCTCTATTCTTCTTGATATTGAAGTATATTTAGTGTATACTTATAATGTTACAGAAAATAACTTATAGTGAGCGTCTAACTCGGATTATGTTCAGCACCTGCTGGACGTTCTCTATAGGTTATTAATTTTTGAGAGTTCGAGTTAGACGCCAAACTCCTCAAACCTAAATTTCAAGTCTAAAGAAAAGACAATGAATAATTTAATTCAAGACGAAAACACACATGATAAAAGAGTGATTACTCTAAAAGAAATAGTTGATATGATAAATGTTGATAGAGTTGCTAAAGGTGAAAACAAATTAGAACATTCTAAGCAAATGTTAAAAGTTGATGAACTTTGTAAGGAATCTAGCTTTGGGGGTGTCGACAAAATAGCGACACCTACTTTTAACCCAGATGGAACAGCAAATAAAACAATAGAAACTTACAGTCTAACAAAAATTCAAGCAATAGCAGTTGGTGCAAAACTTGACAATACTAGATTGATGATGATTGTAATGAAATTAGAAGAACCAGCAAAAGCACTCACTTTTGAAGAAATGGCAAAGCAAACAATTCTTCTGGCCGATAAAAAAATAAAAGAACTTGAAAAAGAAAAAGAATTAGCACTTATTGGTAAAAAGAAAGCAGAAGACAATGTTTTAGTTTTAACTCATACAAATAAATTATATACAGCTACGGAAATAGCTAAAGAGATAGGGTTTAAAAGTAGCATAGCATTCAACAAGCAACTTAAAGAGAATAAAATACAATATAAACAAAATAAGACTTGGGTACTGTATTCCGAGTATGCAGATAGTGGATTTACTTCAATTAAACAGCATGTGTTAGATAGTGGAACAATAATTTATGATAGAAAATGGACAGGAATTGGAAGAGATTTTTTATTAGACTTTTTTAAAGATTATAGTAAGAAATAGACAAATAACATATATGTAGAGTAGCCTAAAAAACTACTCTATCCCCTTATGTTTACGAATAATATCCATTAGTTCGGTATCATCATTTACAAGACTAAAAAGCTCTATACTTTGCTCAACTATAAGTTTCATATCTTTACCAGTAATCTTTTTTTGCTCTCTCAAAAGTTCTCTTGTTTTTTTATTTATCTTCGTTACGAATTCCATTTTTTTATCTCCATGTATTAATTAAAATATTTTATCTAAAATAACATTAAAAAGGTGTATTCAATATATACTTAGCTATAATACTGCAAATATTTTAGGAGAAAGATATGTATAGAGATTTAGAATTGCACCCACTTTTAACTGCTGGAGAAAATAAACGCTATGTAGGCGGAAATAGAAACGATATTTTTTTTCAAGAACGCGAATTGTTAGTTACAGAAATGATAGGAGCTTGTAAATTTAATATATCTAAATACAGCAGAAGAGATAAAAAACAAGATGAAAGCGATAATAAAAAAGCTGAAAAGTACAAAAATTATCTTAATGTTTTAAATAGTTTAGATTTAGATAAATATCAAAACTCTTTAGTGTCTTTTGCTTTTGAAGATAGTGGTATAAAGTGGAACTATGCTAACTAAAAAAGTATCTCACAAAAGATTAAGAGATAAACCATCTCAAAAAAACAATAAAAAAACATCTGAAAATGATAAAATGTTTTTAGAATGGGCATCTAACCAAGATATGCCTTGTATAATTTGTCACACTATGGAAAATATAGAACTACATCATATTAAAAGATATTCGAGTGATGTTAAAGACCATAAAAAACTCATTCCTTTGTGTTCTGACCATCATAAATACAATATGGATATATCAGCTCATGCAAACAAAAAAGCTTTTGAGGAATTGTTTCCTATTGAAAATCAAGAGATTATTGCTAAAGGTATTTATTTTCAGTTTTTAGAAGAAATGGGGAGTCTTTTAGCGTGAGTTGGCATTTTTATTATATTTTTAAATTCGCAGAAAGGCCATTAAACACTATAAATTATAAAAAAGTGAAAAAACTTAAAAGTAAGATGTTTAAAAGAGTGAAAAACAATCCGATACAAGGAAGAAGATACTAATGAAGATATTTAAAACAACAATAGCAAAGATAACTATAATATTTTGGGCTGTTGTAGAATTTACGAGTAGTATTGTAGGATGAGCAATTCTATAACACCACTTGAAAAAGTAAGAGCCATATATGGAACACAGAAGCGACTTCATAATGTTATGGAGTGGTTAAGAGAAGATGAGGTCATAGAAGTTATAGAGTATTGTTTATCTATTGGAACAAGCAATATAGATATTGTTAGGGTTTTGAACGATAAAGAGATATTCCCAAACAGAGCTTTTGATGTAGATGTAAATGCTTTATTTAGAGTAATAAGAGAAACACCAAGATTACAAAGTATCAAGTATCAAACAATAAGGAAAAATGATGAACTACCAAATTAAAGAAATTAAACCGATGTTAGAAAACACAAAAGAAGAGTTATATCGCTACTTGGCAGATGTTGCAACAGTTGTAAAAGATGAAGAGATTAAAAATCCAGAGAAACTTTTTGAGCGATTATCTAAAGAGAGCTATGGAAACACTGCATCATCTGTTTTGGCATTTGTCCCAATAGTTTTAGATATTAAAGATAATGATTTTAGTTTCCTTAGAAATATAAGTTTTTTACAGTTATTCGGTTTTTTTAAAGATGGGAAATATCATACAAATTTAAGAGAGATTTTAAACGATGGAAAATATAGTCTTGATGAAGCTATTAAACTTATAGATTTTACACACTATAAAGCTTTTACAGCAGTAGTTGAAGAGTTTACATATAATCAAATAAGAACTCACACACAAGTTCAATTCTTGCAACAGTCTAACCGTCGTGCATATTCAAAATATGGATATTTTTGTCCACCTGAATTTAAAAAATATCTTGAAAATGAGTTAATAAATTATATTCCTAATGATTCTGAAGCAGAAGAGCACTGGAATAAGAGAGTGCTAATGAGTACACCAGATGAGCTTTTTAAATTTATGCAAGTTAATCTTGGAATAAAACGAAGAGAGGTTTTTAGTCGTGGTGCTGATATGCTGGAGATTAGAAAGTTTAGTATCGGAGTAAATACACTTAACCCAAACAGTTGGGGACATCTAAGAGATGAACGAAAAACAAGCCACACACAGTTGGAATGTAGAAACTTTATAACAGAACTTTCAGAGTGTATCGATAAATAATATGATTGATTTAACTAAAGTTTAACACAACACACCCGATACACCTCTCTATGAAGTGCCAACTATCGGGTTTTCTTTTCCTAGATATGTAAACTTAACACTCCTTAAAGATACTATAAGTATATACTTAGTATACTTCTCTATATCAAAAGGAGAATCGATATGAAAACGAGTAATATTATAGAAAGCTTTGCACTTGTTGCGAATATAAACAAAGAAGAGTTTTTTTCTCAGATAAAAGAGGAAAACAAACTTAAAAAATGGGTAATTACACCTATTAAAATAAATTTTAAAAATGGGAATATTGTTGAGAATAGTGCTGAGGTTGAAAAACTTGTTTTAGGTCTTGAAAAGTGGGCTAAAAATGAAACAACTTTAGACAATTTAGATGGATATTTAGACATTTTAAAAAATGATGAAGATGTAGCTAGAACGATAGAACAGTGGTTCAAGGGCAGTAGACAACAGCTAACAAAGCCACTTGATGAATTGAAAAAGAACTTTACGACACTTGAAAAAAGAGTTAGCGAAGTTGTAAAAGTTATTAAAAATAAACAGTTAGAACTTCAAGAAGAAGAGTTTAAAAAGAGAGCTGAGATTTTAGAAGAGTTTATAATAAATGAAATATCATCTGTTAAAGATGAGCAAAATATAACTTTAGAATTGCATCTTTTTGATGATTTTATTGATGCTAAAAGAGTTACTAAAATATTAACATCTGCTGGTAAATTGAGTAAAAAGGTGCAAGATGACTTTAGTAAAAAGTTAAATGATATTGTTATGCCGATTTTAAGAGAGAGAGAACAGCAAAAACTTATAGACAATGATATGCAAAAACTCACATTAGATATAAGTGGAGAGAATGATATAAATAAACTTGAGCTAATGCTAGAAACTTTTTCAATGAGATACCCAAACTTAAGTGATAGGGAAATGGGGCTAATTAAAACATCTATAGAATTGATAACAGCACAGAAAAAACTAAATGAAAAGAAAGAGATTGAGTATAAAAAAGAAGCAGAAAACGAGAGCATATTAGCAAGAGTTCGCGAGTTTATGGATGTTTACAAGTGGTCAAATGATATTTCAGAGTTAGAGAATGCACGAAATGGACTAAGAGAGCTTAGAATTGCTTCAAACAATGCAGATACGATCAAGAAGATTGATGATGTTGGAAAAAACACAAAAGAAAAGATAAACAAAATCAAATCTTTAGAAATACAGCAAATACAACAACAGCAAACAGTACAAGAAGAGCCAAAGTTTGATGATGTGAATGTTTATGAGGAAGAGGAACAATATCACGAAGAGACAAAGGCGAAAGCATTAAATAAATACAAAATAGATGTTTCAGATATTGAAGCTTTAGCAAGTATAGAGTTTGATGCAGTAAATGAAGACGATGCAAAAAAACAGTTGTTGAATATGTTTGAAATGCAGTTATCTATCATAGATTTAGAATTAGTTAAATAAGGATTTGAAAATGAATAATATTATGAAAATAAACAATAGTGAAGATGCAAACAGATTAATAAGTATAAATGATAAAAAAATAGAACAGCTTCCAGAGGTTGAAAGAGAATCATTTAAAGAGAACTTTTTAAGTATATGTAGCGATAAATACTTAACATCAAAAGCAAATGCACAAGATATTTTTAATCTAGCTCTTAATGCTACAAAAATAGGCTTAAATGTTTCAAAATATGCAAAAGAAGTTTATATTTTACCTTTTGGAAATAAGCTAGAGATGGTGTTTAGAAAAGAAGCAACAGAGAAGCTTTTAAGTGATAGAGGATACTTTATTGAGTGTACCAATATTTGGAGCATAGATGGTTTAGATGTACTAGAAAATGAATTAAGCTATGGGCAACAGGCAAGATTAGAAAAAACAAATCCAAAGTTTGTTAATGATTTTTTTATTGGCTTTATGTTTAAACTTTCATATATTCGTGGAGATAAAAGTATACCAGACCAATTCTCTGTTATCGGTGTTAATTATTTGAATACAGTAACTAAACAACTTCAATCACAAGAGCATAAAATAGCAAATTGGAGTCATAAAGCATATCGTAAAGCATATTCAACTTTTAATCTTAGTGCGAGTGCTGGAGCTTCTCAAATGGATGAAAAGATAGCTAAACTCGATGATATAAATTATAGTGATAATGATAATATTATTGATGCAGATGTAAAAGTTCCGATAGTTAATAGTGATAATTCATCTACTGACCCGATGCAATTCGCGAAACAAAGCGAAGAGATAACACCTCAAACAATCAGAGAGTTTTACAAGAATTTAGATGCACAAAAAAAAGGTTTAGCACTTAAAGAGATTACAACTTATGGGGATTTAAAAGAACAGCCTAAAGATGCTTTAAAAATGTTATTAGCTACTCTTAAAGAACTGTAAATGTTCAACTTAGAAAAAATATCTGATGAGGAATATTTCTCATTAGGTAAACTAAATATTCAAAATCCTAATGAACTGGTTCTTAATGCTTCAACTTGTAAAGATGTTTACGATAGAGGATTGTATGATGCACTCTTGGAAGATGTAGAACACTCAGAAACTACACTGAATAATTTTAGAGTAGGTAGTGAATTTCATAATTATATATTAGAAATAAGTGAATTTAGGAAGACTCATTACATTGGTGAATTTAATCCATTGGAAGAGAGAATACAAGTAAAAAACTCAACTTTTTTAAATGGTGCAAGAGAACAAATATCTCTAAAATTCCCAAATCTTTTAGATGAGATAGGGGCAGAACTTACAATAACTGGAGAGATTGAGGGTGTAAAAGTAAAAGCAAAGATAGACAAAATAGAAGTAGACAATGCAAATAATCGCATTTATGTATATGATTTAAAATCTACTGGCTTACCGATGCTTAAAATCAAAAAAGGTCGTGATGGTAAAGCATGGGAGATAGCTAAAACTATTTCAGAATATCATTATGATTTACAGATGTACTTTTATAGCTTACTGATAGAACTATATTTTGAACAGATTGGAAAAAGATTCGAGATAATCCCCATTCTTGTTTTTGCATCTAAAACAGATTTTAAAGTTCGGCAAGTTCGACTGAGTCCCGAAACGATAGGAGCTGGTGAAGAGAAGTTTAAAGAAGTGTTTAGAGATATAAAAGATTTTGTAAATTATGGAATAAAAGCAGTAGAAAAAGATATATTAATTTAAGTACATTTAGTATATACTTTCACTATATAAGGAGAATAAAGAAATGGCAGAGATTGAGTACAAGG
>Ga0256827_10003278_pt1 | contig 10307 bp, 9 predicted proteins | sample CV84metaG_FD_185977 | JGI IMG/M metagenome (GOLD analysis project Ga0256827, IMG submission 185977) | Hydrothermal vent microbial communities from East Pacific Rise, Pacific Ocean - CV84 | ecosystem: Environmental > Aquatic > Marine > Hydrothermal vents | place: Pacific Ocean: East Pacific Rise...
GTCATCAATACTTTTAAGTTTTTTATCGATAAACTTTATTGTTGTAACTCCTAAATATTTTACATTACCTCCTGCTTGAGTTACTGTAACATTCCCAACTTTACGAGCTGGCTCCATTCTCGTATGTGTATGCCCTCCTATTATTAAATCTACCCACTTTACTCTTTGGGCTAATTCTATATCTGCATCTTCACCTAAATGTGTAAGTGCTATCTGCATATCAAATTGATTCAATTCTTTTTTATACTGCTTAATAACTTTTGTAGGGTCTAGAAATTCGATATTGGTAAAATTCTTAGGGTGCGAATCGGGATATCCATTCTGTCCAACCTGTAACAAACCTATTATTCCAATCTTAATCCCTGATTCTGTTGTTAATACATAATAAGGCTTGGGTTGATTGATAACAGCTTTGTTAGTTTTAATATTAGCACAAATAAATGGGAATTTTGCATCACTCATTCTTTCATTAAGTACCTCCTGTCCATAATCAAAATCATGATTACCCAAACAAGAAAGATCGAAATGCAAATCATTCATCATATCTATAATAGGCCAACCTCGTTTCTCGTACCTATCAACTATTGGATTCCCCGAGAACAAATCACCAGCAGCCATTAAGTAAACTTCATTATTTACTTCTTTTATGCTATCTACCACATATTTTAGCTGAGGGAAACGATTAATCTTTGCATGTAAATCGTTAATATGTAAAATAGTTATTATGCTTGTGTCTTTCTGAGCAAAAAGAAAACTTGTTGTAAAAACAAGAAAGATTCCAATTAATATATTTTTCATATATCTAAATTATAAAAGGTCTGAAAATTATTTTTCTGAATCAAAATTAGTTCTTTTAATGTTATTTTCCGAAGTTCTGCAATTCGATTATATATTTCTAATAACAATTTAGAATCCTCATCTGACTCTATCAACAATCTACGTAATGGTAAATTTCGGATTACTTCTTTTAGTTTTTCTGGAGCATTCAAAACCTGTTTACCAAAAGAAAAATAGCAGCCAAATTGTTGCAAGTCTTGTGCCATTTGCCAAGAACTATTGTAGGCATGCAATACCCAGTTCTGTTTTAACTTAATTTCTTTTCGAATTTGAAGAACATCGGCATACGAACGAACAGCATGAACTACAAGTGGTTTCTTTAGTTTTTCTGACAATTCTATTTGCTTCTTAAAAACTTCTTTTTGTATTTGTTTATCGCTATCTATACAGTAATCTAAACCACATTCTCCTATTGCTAAAATATTCTTTTGATGAGCAATACTTTGTAAATAATCAAATTTTTCTTCCCAAGACTCTAAATACCACGGATGAATTCCTACCGAATAAAACAAATTAGAATCTAATGGCAAAGAGGTACTCGTACGGGCAATAATATTGCAAACCGAAACAAACTTGCTACTTGTATTATCAAGTCTATTTTTACAATGTGTATGCGAATCGTAAAGTATCACCTTACGAAAATACATAAAAAAAGCTAGCCCTATTTGAGCTAGCTTATATAAATATGTAGTTTCTAAACTTAGTCTAACAAACCATTTGTTTTACGAACAGCTTCTGCAGATGATTTCATTTTCTCTTTTTCTGCATCAGAAAGTTCAACTTCTAATATTTGCTCAATACCATTCTTACCAATTACAGCAGGAACTCCTATACAAATATCATCTAAACCATATTGTCCATCTAATAAACAAGAACATGGGAAAATCTTTTTAGTATCTAAAGCAATAGCTTTAACCATTTCCGATACAGCTGCTCCTGGAGCATACCATGCAGATGTTCCTAACAATTTAGTTAATGTAGCACCGCCAACTTTAGTTGCTTCAACAATTTCTGCTTGTTTGTCTGCATTTAAGAATTCTGAAACAGGAAGACTATTACGTGTAGCTTTCTCAATTAAAGGCACCATTCCAGTATCGCTATGTCCACCAATTACCATTGCTGACACTTCTGATGTTGGACAGTCCATTGCTTCTGCTAAACGATACTTAAAACGAGCGCTATCTAGTGCTCCACCCATACCAATTACTCTATTCTTTGGCAAACCTGTAGATTTAGCAGCTAAATAAGCCATTGTATCCATAGGATTACTTACCACAATAAGAACTACATTTGGTGAATACTTAACAAGATTTTCTGATACTTCTTTTACAATACCTGCATTAATTCCAATTAACTCCTCACGAGTCATTCCTGGTTTACGAGGAATACCACTAGTAATTACAGCAATATCGCTATCTGCAGTTTTAGAATAATCTCCAGTAGTTCCTGTAATCATAGAATCAAAACCGTTTAAAGATGAACACTGCATTAAGTCCATTGCTTTTCCTTCTGCATAACCTTCTTTAACATCTAATAATACTACCTCGTCAGCAAAATCTTTTATTGCTACGTATTCAGCGCAACTTGCACCTACTGCACCTGCTCCAACAATTGTTACTTTCATATCTTTTTAATTTTAAATAATTTATTTTTTAAGAATGACTAAAGTACATATAAAAACGTCTTTAGAAAATATTTAAAAACATATCTATTTGAATATTTTACTATATTTTCTAGAATAAAAAAGAGACACTATAAATTATAGTGTCTCTCTGAAAAAATATCTTTTTATAAAAGCTTATTTCTTAACGGCTTTCACAATTGCTTCAAAAGCTTTAGGATTATTCATTGCTAAATCTGCAAGAACTTTTCTGTTTAGCTCAATATTATTTTTATGAACTAATCCCATAAATTGCGAATAAGACATATCGTGCATTCTTACTGCAGCATTGATACGCTGAATCCATAGTGCACGGAAATTTCTTTTCTTAACTCTTCTGTCTCTGTAAGCATATGTTAATGCTTTTTCGTGAGCATTTTTTGCAACTGTCCAAACATTATTTCTCGACAAGAAATAACCTTTTGTCAGTTTCATTAATCTTTTTCTGCGGGCTCTAGCGGCCACCACGTTTACCGATCTTGGCATAATTTTCTACTTTTTCGACTGCTTAGCGTTCCTCTCTTTTGGGAATCTTTTTTAGCTAATACAAATCTAGTTAATCACTAATTTTACTTTTTTCTTTTCAGATTAAATCTAAAAAAAGACTACTTCATGTTTAAGCACAATTTAATGTTCTTAAGGTCAGTCTTATCTACCTGTCCAAATTTTGTAAGATTTCTCTTACGCTTTTTAGATTTTTTAGTCAAGATGTGACTTTTAAAAGCATGCTTTCTTTTAATTTTACCTGTACCAGTAAGCTTGAAACGCTTCTTTGCACTGGATTTTGTTTTAACTTTTGGCATTACTATTTATATTAATGGTTTGCGTTTTACAAACCGGTTTTACTTCTTTTTTGCTTTAGGAGACAACATCATTATCATCCTTTTACCCTCTAATTTAGGAAGTGACTCTACTTTTGCCAACTCCTCTAATTCTTGAGCAAATCTTAACAATAATATTTCACCTTTCTCTTTAAAAATAATAGTTCTTCCTTTAAAGAACACAAATGCTTTTACTTTAAAACCGTCGTTTAAAAAACTAATAGCATGATTTTTCTTAAAATTATAATCGTGCTCATCGGTATTTGGACCAAATCTAATTTCTTTAACCACTGTTTTTACAGACTTCGACTTAATTTCTTTCTGCTTTTGTTTTATTTGATAAACATACTTTTTATAATCTATCAATTTACAAACAGGAGGTTCTGCCTTAGGCGAAATCTCTACTAAATCGACTTCTAGTTCTTCTGCTAAATTAATTGCATCTCGTAAAGACATTACTTTTGAGTCAACGTCTTCACCTACAACTCTTACCTCAGGTACACGAATTTCTTCGTTTTTTCTAAACTTTGGCCCGACTTCTCTTCTGGGCGTAAATCTTCTTTTCTTTCCTATGACTTAGTCCTCCAATTATTTGTTAAAAGCTAATGTTTCTTCTATTTCTTTATTTATCATTTGGGCAAATTTTTCAATTTCCATTACCCCTTTATCTCCATCTCCTTGCTTACGAACAGAAATTTTTCCTTCTTCTTGTTCTTTTTCACCCACAATAAGCAAATAAGGAATACGCTTTAACTCGTTGTCTCTTATCTTCTTACCTACCTTTTCATTTCTATCGTCAACAAAACTGCGAATATCGTAATTTTCGAGCAATTCTGAAACTTTTTTTGCATATTCGTTATATTTCTCGCTCAAAGGCAAGATAGCAACTTGTTCTGGCGTTAACCAAAGTGGAAATTTTCCGGCTGTATGTTCTATTAATACAGCAACAAATCTCTCCATTGAACCAAAAGGTGCTCTATGAATCATAACCGGCCTATGCATCTGATTATCTGAGCCCTTATATTCCAATTCGAAACGTTCGGGTAAGTTATAATCGACTTGAATAGTCCCTAATTGCCATTTTCTTCCCAATGCGTCTTTAACCATAAAGTCCAATTTAGGACCGTAAAAAGCAGCTTCTCCGTATTCTACAACAGCATCAATTCCCTTTTCTTTTACAGCATCTACAATAGCCGCTTCGGCTTTCTCCCAATTTTCATCAGAACCAATATATTTACTCCTATCTTCTTTGTCTCTAAGCGAAATTTGTGTAGAAAAATCTTCAAACTTTAAAACTCTAAAAATATAAAGTACAATATCCATCACCTTAAGGAATTCTTCTTTAAGCTGGTCGGGGCGACAAAATATATGTGCATCGTCTTGTGTAAATCCACGAACTCTTGTCAAACCATGTAATTCACCCGACTGCTCGTATCGATAAACAGTTCCGAATTCAGCAAAACGAATCGGCAAATCTTTATACGAACGAGGACGTGCATTATAAATTTCACAATGGTGAGGACAATTCATTGGCTTCAATAAATATTCTTCACCCTCCTGAGGCGTATGTATTGGCTGAAACGAATCGGCTCCATATTTTGCATAATGCCCCGAGGTTACATACAAATCTTTATTTCCAATATGTGGAGTAATAACTGGTAAGTAACCAAAGTCTTTCTGAACTTTTTTTAAGAAATTTTCTAAACGCTCGCGCAATTGAGCTCCACGTGGCATCCATAGAGGCAATCCCATTCCTACTTTTTGCGAAAAATGAAATAAGTCTAACTCTTTACCTAATTTTCTGTGGTCTCGCTTTTTAGCTTCTTCGAGACGTTCTAAATACTCTAACAATAATTTTTGCTTAGGAAAAGTAATTCCATAAACACGAGTTAACTGCTTATTTTTTTCATCACCACGCCAATAAGCACCTGCTAAACTCATTATTTTAACAGCCTTAACAATTCCTGTATTAGGGATATGAGGGCCTCTACATAAATCGGTAAAATTACCTTGTTTATAGAATGTAATGGTTCCGTCTTCAAGATCATTAATTAATTCTAACTTATACTCATCACCTTTTTCTGTAAAAGTCTTTAAAGCATCTTCTTTAGAAACTTCTGTTCGAATAAACTCATTCTTCTGGCGAGATAATTCTAATATTTTATCTTCCAAACGTTTAAAATCGGCATCTGTCAAACTTGCTCCTTCTGGCAAATCCACATCATAATAAAACCCATTATCTACAGTTGGACCAATCCCTAATTTAATACCCGGATACAAAGCCTCTAAAGCTTCCGCCATAATATGTGCCGACGAATGCCAAAATGCATCTTGACCTTCGGGATCTTCAAACTTAAATAATTTTAAATCAGCATCTTCATTAATTGGTCTAGTTGCATCCCAGACCTGTTCGTTTACAGAAACTGCAACAACTTCTTTTGCCAACTTATGACTAATACTCTTAGCTATATCTAAACCTGAGATTCCTTTCTCAAATTCTTTAACTGCTCCGTCCGGAAATGTAATTTTAATCATATTTTCATTTTTTAAACAGCTATACAAATACTGTTTATTCCTATTATTTGAACTTGCAAAGATAATAATTCCTATTTTAGAATTAATAATTATTAAAACTTTAATACATTTACTTTTATAAAACCTAAAAATTATGAGATTTATAATAGATACTTTTGCCAAAGTATTCGATTTTATCGAGGCTTATTGGGAATCGAATTGGAACAATAGACTAATCGGAAACATAATCGTTTTTACATTTCTAATATCCATTATATTAATTCACTTTAACATAATAGGACTAATTCCCCAACCTCTATCCTCCATTATTTCTCTTAATTATTTCGAAGCTATTGAAGTGGCTTTTGTGCTACTGTTATTCTTTGAAATTCAGAGCCTTGTAATAGTTTTACCAAAATCTTTTGGGGGTTCTCTTGTAAAACAATTCGAGATTTTATCATTAATCCTACTACGAAGTGCTTTTAAAGAATTTAAATATATTAAAGAACCTCTAGACTGGTACAATATTTCCGACAACATTTACCACATGATGTCTGACGCCCTAGGTGCCATACTTATATTTGGAGGGATATTAATTCTTATAAAGCTTCAAAAACATCGAAATTTTACAGAAAACGAAAAAGAGATGAATCGATTCATTTCAATTAAAAAAGTTCTTTCTTTATCCTTAATATTTATTTTCATCTATCTCACTTTTGATAGTATTTTATGGTTTTTAGGGCATAAAGAAACAACAAACTTTTTTGCGAAGTTTTACACTGTTTTAATATTTTCTGACATTTTTATTGTACTCGTTAGTCTAAGATATAGCTTTTCCTATATTGTATTATTCAGGAACTCAGGCTTAGCATTTACAACCGTAATGATTAGAATAGCCCTAACTTCTCCTGTTTATATTGACACAATTATTGGTGTTTCTGCTGTATTTTTTGCAATCCTACTAACTTATATCTATTCTAGTTATTCTCTAGAAAGCAAACAAAAAAAGCTAGAAGATAAAATCTCCTAGCTTAAATATTTTCACGAAACAATTCTATTTCTTAAGTACTTTAAATTCTACTCTACGATTTGTTTGCCTACCTTCTTCATTATTATTAAAAGAAATAGGTTGTAACTCTCCATATCCAACAACTTGAAGCCTCTCCGTTGCAATTCCTTTTTCAATTAAATAATCTGCAACAGATTGTGCTCTAGCCTGAGATAACTTTTGATTGTAAGCTTCAGATCCAACATCGTCTGTATGACCACCAATTTCAATCTCCATATCTGGATTATTGTTTAAAAACTCTGTTGTTCTATCTAATTCTAAAAAGGACTCTGATTTTAAAGTAGCTTTACCCGTATTAAAAAATATATTATTTAAACGCACAACCTGCCCTACTTCAATCGGAGAAAGAGACATAACCTCATCTTCTATTTCTGTATACTCATCGATATCCGTTAAATCAATATTCTTATTCATTTCGAAAAATCCTAAACCAATTGCTCGGAAACCATACTTTTTACCAGCAGGTAAAATAATTTTAAATTCTCCTGTTGCTGGATCTGTTCTTGCTATAGCCACTTCTTTTCCTGTTTCCAAATCCTCTACAATAATTCTTGCATCAATAGCCTCGTTTGTCTTTCCATCTCTAACAACTCCAGATATTAACACAACAGGTTTTGGTTTTGCAATAGAAGGCAATTCTATTCTAAAAATATCGTTTTTACCAACAGAATTATTAGCTGTAGAATAATATGCGTATTTCCCTGAAGCAGGAATATTATACTTAGAATCTGCTTCTGAACTATTTACAACAGGGCCTAAATTTTGAGGTTCAGACCATTTTGTCCATGACTCATCCAATCGATTAGTTACAAAAATATCTGCTTTCCCATATCCAGCATGACCCTCCGACGAAAAATACAAAGTCTGACCATCTGCTGCTAAAAATGGACTATAATCATTTCCTACAGTATTAACAACATCACCTAAATGTATTGGGGCACCCCATTCATTATCGTCTTTTCTAAAAGACACATACAAATCTAACTCACCCAAACCTTCTTTTCGTTCAATAGACATAAGTAAAAAGCGACCATCATTAGATAAAAAATAACTTGCATAAGGACTATTGTTATAAAAATCTTTAATATTTTGTTTTTCAGGATACGCCCAACCCTTTCTTGTCCTATAAGTTAAAGAAACCCCAGGAAACATCTCCCCTGTTGACTCCTTATACACATTCCCCAACAATAAGGCATTCCCATCTGGCGTTATCGATTGTACAAAATTATTATACCTATTATTTAATGGCTCACCCATATTTTGGGGCTTACCCCAAACACCATCTTTACTTAAATCTGAGAACCAAATATCGTCTTCATCTTTATGAGCTCCAGCATTATCTGGATGAAACTTCCTGTCAAAATATAATCTTTTCCCATCAGGAGAAATCATAGGTGCCGTTTCATCGTAAACCGAATTAATTACATTTCCTAAACTTTCTGGCTGTGAATGATACTTTAGCTTCGGAATCGTATTTATTGTAGCTGTTACTGTATCTATGCCATCACTAATGGCTATTGCATCAATCTGATTTTGACCTTCTACTAATTCTGGACTTGTTATTACTTTAACCTGAGTTACATAAAATTCACTCGGATTTTCCAAAAAAATATTTAACATTCGGCCTTTCTCATGAATAGTTAAAGGCGTAGCAGAATATATGGACTTCATTGTCCCATCCTCTGCTAATATTTGTACCTCCTTAATACTTCCCGGATTAAAACTTTCTGCTATAGCTACTTGCTGTATAATTTGAGGCTTCTCAAATCCTACAATAATATATGCATCTCCAGACTGTTCTATACCTTTCTTCTCTTTTACACACCATGCCATCTTCGAATCTCCTCCTGTTGGAAGAACATTAGGATTACCCAAAACTTGTTTAGCACTATGTTTAATCTTACTAAATTGTGAAGAAACTTTCACAACTTTATCGGCCCACAAAACATTATCTTGAACAGTATCTATTTGTTGCTCCTTCATTAACTCTTCTTCTTGCATCAAAGTTGCCTCCCATTTAACCTTATTGCTATCAGCTTTAGTTTTATTAATAACATCTTGAGCAACTGACACAAAGTAAGTTAATGTCAGAATAAAGAAAAGAGTATAAGTTTTTTTCATAAAAAAGTATTTTATTATGTTACATCAGGTAGTTAAACGATAAAAATACAATATTTTTCCTAAAACATGGAAAAATTAAAAATATTTATCAAAGACATTATTATACAAAAAAAAATATTACCTTTGCATTCGCATTTTACCAATGAGCGGATGTGGCGTAATTGGTAGCCGCGCTAGACTTAGGATCTAGTGCCGTGAGGCGTGGGGGTTCGAGTCCCTTCATCCGCACAAAGCCGCTTGCCAAATTGATTAGGCGAGTGGCTTTTTTTTATTTATTTATAATTATAGAGTTCAAAATTTAGATCAAATGAAGGTCACAAAAAAAGAAATTGATGCATTAAATGCAACTTTAGTTATTTCATTAGTAAAGGACGACTATGCGTCTGATGTTGAAAAAGTTCTTAAAGATTACAGACAGAAAGCAAATATACCTGGGTTTAGACCTGGTAAAGTTCCTATGGGAATGGTCAAAAAAATGTACGGTACTTCTGTTTTAGTTGACGAAATTAACAAGAAAGTTTCACACGAACTATATAATTACATCTATACTAACAAAATAGATATACTAGGAGAACCTCTTCCAAACGAGAATGAGCAAAAAACTGTAAACTGGGATAAAGATGAAGAATTTGATTTCTTTTTCGACATTGCTGTTGCTCCTGAATTTGAAGTTAAATTATCTAAAAAAGATAAAGTAAAATTATACGATATTGAACCAGGTAATGAATTAATTGACAAATATGTAGAAGGCTACCAAAAACAATTTGGTTCACATATAGAAAAAGATACAGTTAGTGAAAATGATATGCTAAAAGGTCTTTTTTCTGACAATACAGAAAATGGTATTAAAAAAGAAGATGGTGTTTTTCTTGTAAACTCTTTAAAAACAAAAAAAGCACAAAAGGTATTTCTTGGGAAAAAGAAGGGAGAAACTATTGAGTTTAAGCCAAAAGAAATTTTCAAAAATGATACAGATTTGAAATCGATGCTTTCTATCGATGATACACAATTAGAAAATTTAAGTGAAACCATGTTTTTCACTATTAATAGCATATCTGAATTTAAAGACTCTGCATTAGACCAAAGTTTATTCGATAAAGTTTTTGGTGAAGGAACGGTAAAAACTGAAAAAGAATTCAGAAATAAGATTGTTGAACAGGCAAAAGAAAACCTTAAAAAAGATGCCGATTATAAATTCCACATCGATGCTAAAGAAAAAATCACTTCTAAAGTAAAATTTGATTTACCTGATGAATTCCTAAAACGTTGGTTAATTGCTACAAAT
>Ga0256827_10003279_pt1 | contig 10306 bp, 10 predicted proteins | sample CV84metaG_FD_185977 | JGI IMG/M metagenome (GOLD analysis project Ga0256827, IMG submission 185977) | Hydrothermal vent microbial communities from East Pacific Rise, Pacific Ocean - CV84 | ecosystem: Environmental > Aquatic > Marine > Hydrothermal vents | place: Pacific Ocean: East Pacific Rise...
TTGTCAAAATAAATTAAAACTAATTAAAGTTATTACTAAAAATATTATTGAAAAAGATAGATGATTTTTAAAATCTAATCTTGATTATAAAAAAGTTTGATATTATTTATTAGAAAATTATAAAATCTCATATATTAAACTTCAGATTAATATAAATAAAATTCTTCTTGATATATAATATTTGTATATATTTATAATAAATTATATACCTCTCTATAATATAATACGCTCAAGCTATAAAATAAAAGTAATACATTCCTTTATATAATAGTAAAACATACTAAAAGAATATGAATTATTAATTAAATAACTCATACTTTTCTAGTTATAATTTTTTATTAATAATAACTTACTTTTATTTATATAAATCTTTATATATAATTTAATGTCAGACGTTAATAATTTAATGTCTAACATTAATTAATTAACGTTATAGTATATGATTATACTTTTAAAACAAAAAACAAAGAGAACTTAAATAAATCAGTTTTCTTCGTTTTTTATTTAATATTCACTAAATAATTATTTAATCTTTTAGAAAAATATTAAATGCTTCATCTGGATTACTTAAAAGTTGAATTTCAAAATTATCTGGAAATAAATCTGTTATTAAATTTATTATAGTTGAATATAGAGCAACTTTTTTAATTTCTTCTTTTGTAGGCATTTCTTTTCTTGTAAAAATTGTTTTTAACTTTTTATCATAAATAGAATCTATTTTTAAAACTGTAATTAATGCTTTTTTCTCACTTATTTTAGATTTTAATTTTTTAACAATAATTGATTTAAGTTTTCAATTTTTATCATAATAACTTTTTTTATATAAATCTATTTCTTTCTTAATAGACTTTTTAACTAGGAATTTTTCTTTAATAGTTAATTTAGTTTTTTCTTCTTTAATTATTTTATTTTCAATATTTTCAATCTTTTGTTTAGAGTCTAACTTCTTCTTATTATTTAACATCTCTAATTTACATTTATTTTTAAATTCAGAATTACGAAATTGTATTGATTCTTCACTATAAAAATTATAAGTTCATACTAATTTTGAATTTATATATTTATATTTTCTTTTATTATATTCATCAACTAATGTAAATTCATAATCTTTACAAAAAAATTCATTTTCAATTTCTGTAAATTTTTTAATTTTCTCTTTATTAATAATTTTAGTTAAAATTTCATGATATCATCTATGTCATATTAAAGTAAATGTAATTCATCAATTAGGTAAATAAACTAAGTCAGTTATTCAACTATATAAAAGTTTTGTATCAAGTTCTTTTTTAGTATTATAATCATTTTTCTTTATTTTATAATATTCTTTTCAATCTTTAAATACAATTGTTTCTTTTTCATTATCCATAATATAAGCTGAACTCTTTCAATCAAAACTAGTTACATATCATCTTTTATTAGAATAATTATTATCAGCATTAACTAATCACATATTTATTAAAAATAATACAACTAAAACAATAATTTTTTTCATTTTTTACTTTTTATAATTTAAAATACTACTTATTTTTTTCTTTTAGTAATTTATCTAATTTCATATTTACAGAGAAAACTCATAAAATAATAGATAATAACAAACAAACTAACATAAAATCTCTTGTCCCTACATTAACTATTACATTATATTGTCATAATGATAAAGTTTTTAAAGATAATCAAGTCAGTATTCCAACTATAAGAAGTAAAAATGACCCAAAAAATAATTTATTATTCATAATTTAATTAATAAAAAAATAAGATAATAAATGTATTATCTTATTCTACTATTGATTACTTAGATTTTTTGTAATGAATGAAGGATAATTAATACACTTGAATTCACGACAAATCAAATAAACCAAAACCAATCAAAAATATTGATAATGGATTAACAAGGTATTAATTACCCATTAATTCACAATATCTTTGATAAATTTGGTATTCTTTCAGTTTATTTAATTTGTCGTACTTTAAAAATAAGAATTTATACTAAAAAATCAACTTTAAAATTAAGACTTTTAAAGAAAAAATTAATATTCACTAGGGAGTAACAAACAAATATCTTCTCAATTATCTATGATCCAACATAACTTTTTATTAATTTTCAATTTCTGTAAATAATCTAATCTTTTTATTTTTGATTTATCATTTAATTTTTTGATTATATCATGTAATATTAATTGTATTCTTATTTCTTCATCACTATTTAATATAAATAAGTCCTGTACTCATCTAGTTACTGTAAATATTTTAGTATGATAGTTAAAATCTTCATTTATATTTCATTCTTCTATATTTGGAGATAAAAATAATAATTCTATATTATTTCAAAATATTTCATATTCTTTTTTCATAATTAAAAAATTAGTATTAAAATAAACAATTATTTTATTACTAATGGCTTTATAATCAACTTATTAATATATATTCAACTATCTCAAAGTAATTATGTATTTTAAATATAAAATCTTAATGTTTAACAATAGTTATTATTATTTCAACTATATTTTATATGAATTAAGAAAAAAATAAAGAGAACTAATTTAATTAAGTTCTCTAGTATTTTTACAATTCATCAAATTTTTTTAATAATTCAGTCATTTTATTTTTAATTCTTTCAATAACTGTTTTTCTCTCTATAAGTTTTGGTTTTATTGTCATTGTTCAAGCTATTTCATCACTTAAGGGAATTTTTCAAGTATATATATAATCTCAAATTATTTTTTCTAATTTGTTTGGATCTATATTTTCTTGCTTACAAAATTCTTCAAATTCTTTTAATTTTTCATTATTCATATATTTTTCAAATTCACTACTTATAAGTGAAGTATCTTTTATATTTCATAAATATTCATCCATAAACTTTTGAATAAGTTCTTTTTTACTTCTAAGCTGAATATCTCAAGAAATCATATCAATAATATTTTTCTTTTGTTTTTCTTTTTCTTCATCACTTGTATCAACTAATGTAGCTAATAATCATAAAATATAATCAATATTTATTTCATCTCTTTGTAATAATTCTAATTCAAAATCAATATCATCAAGTATAGATACTTTTTCTTTTGAGTGGTCTGTTTTTACTTTATCGTAAATATCCCAATATTTAGAACTATAATCAGCAAATGTTTGTTCATCTATTTCTAATTTATCAAAATCAAAATCTACAAAAGATTCTAATATATTTCTTAATCTAAGTAAATTTCTAAATGCTTGAATAAATCTATATTGCTCTTCTTCACTAATTATATCATCTACACTTTCAGGATTTGGAGCAATATCTTGTAAAGTATCTAATGTTTCATTAAAATATTTTACATAATTTTCCAAAGGTTCCATTAATATAACATCTTTAGCATCTTTGTTTGAAAATAATTTAATAGCATCATCAACATTTTCTTTAAGATTTCTAAAACAAACTATATTTCATTGTGATTTATGTTCATTTAAAATTCTATTTGTTCTACTGAATGCTTGGATTAATCCATGATATTTTAAATTTTTATCTACATATAAAGTATTTAATGTTTTACTATCAAATCAAGTCAAAAACATATTTACAACAATTAGTATATCTATTTGTTGTGATTTAACTCTTTTAGCTATATCATTATAATAATTATAAAAACTTTTAGTATCTTTAGTTGAAAACTTAGTATTATACATTTTATTATAATCTACTATAAATTCATCTAATTTATCTCTTGTATGTTTATTTTCTTCTCACTCTTTAATTTCTAAATTAATATCTCCTATATTTCAATCTGCATCTTTATCTTCTTCATTTGTTCAATATGAAAATATAGTAGCTATCTTTAAATTATGGTCTTTCTTTTTAAATAATTCATAATATTTAATTAATGTTTCAACATTACTAACACAAAACATAGCTGTAAAACTTCTAGAATGAGTTTTTGAATTATGAATATTTAAAATATAATCAGTTACTTTATCTAATCTTTCAGGACTTTCAAATATTTCACTTGTATTTATATCTTCAACTTTTTCATCATTTGATACTTCAAAACCTTTTTTAGTTTTAAAAGTATTAATGTACTCAATAGAAAACTTCAATACATTTTCATCTTTAATAGCATCTGTAATAACATATTTATGTAAACAATCTCAAAATAAATCTGATGTTGTTCTTCATTTATTATTATTTTCAGCTAATATTGGTGTTCAAGTGAAACCAAACATTTGATGATTATTAAAGAATTTTACAATTCTATCATGTGTATCTCAAAATTGACTTCTATGACATTCATCAAAGATAAAAACAATTTTTTCATCTCTTAATAATTCCATTTTTTTCAAATATTTCTCTTTTGAAATAGCTGTATTTAATTTTTGAATAGTTGTAACAATTAAAGGTGTAGTATCTGAAAATTGTTTAACTAATTGGCTTGTATTATCAGTTCAATCAATACTTCATTCTGAAAAACTATTAAATTCTTTAGTAGTTTGATAATCTAAATCTTTTCTATCAACTACAAAAACTACTTTTTTAACTTCTGGTAAATATCTAAGTATTTGACTAGTTTTAAAAGAGGTAAGAGTCTTTCAACTTCAAGTTGTATGCCAGATATATCAATTTTTATCTGAATTTTTAACTCTATCAATTATTTTTTCAACAGCATAATATTGATATGGTCTTAAAACCATAAGTACTTTATCAGCTTCACTTAAAACAATATATTTAGTTATCATTTTAGATAAATGACAAGGCTCTAAAAAAGCATCAGCAAATTCATCTAGTTTACTAATATTTTTATTTTTTTCATCTGCCCAAAAGAAAGTTTGTTTAAAACTATCTCTTTTTCAATTAATATAATTTTTTGTATTTGAGAAGTATTTTGTATTTACTCCATTACTTATTACAAATATTTGAATGTATTTAAATAATCAATATCAAGTCCAAAAGCTATGTTTATGATATCTACCTATTTGATTAAATGCTTCTTTTAATTCAAGTCATCTTCTTTTTAGTTCAATAGCTACAAGTGGTAGTCAGTTTATTAATAAAGTTACATCATATCTATTTTCATAACTTCATTCCATAGTTATTTGATTTGTAACTTGAAATTCATTTTGACACCAATTATTCATATTAATAAACTCAATATGGATTTTATCTCCATTATCAAGTTCAAGAGGCATTTTATCTCTCAAAATTTTAGCCCTTTCAAAAACATTTCATTTATCTAAATGATTTAAAACTCTTTTAAATTCTTTATCTGATAAATCTTTTCATTTTAACTTATCAAAATTATGAATTTCAATTTGTTTTTTTAGATTATCTAACAAATCTTTTTCATCTTTAATAGTCACAAAATCATATTCAAGACCTTGTAATTGTTTTATTAGATTATTTTCAAGCTGTGCTTCTGATTGGATTTTGTTCATTTGTTTAATTATTTAATTCTAGAATATGTAAAGCTCTTTTATATAATTCATCAAAGGTAATAATTGTAATATTTTTACTATTCATTCTATATCTTTGAAAAGTATCTCTTTTCAAAATAATATCTGGATTAGTTGATTCTTTTGATATTTCTTCATTTCAATTTCATATAATAAATATACATTCTGAATCCAAAGTTCTAATTTTATTTTGGTCTAATATTTCTTTTTCTCAATCAGGATTTATTTTTATTAAATCTTTTAATTTATGATTTTTATCCCATTCAGTTTTTTGAGCTAAACATTGACTTATTCAATCAATAAAATCATTAGAAAAACTCCAAGTTTGAGCTCTACTTGTATTTCATCTGGTATTAGTAAAAATTTTTTTATTAGCTGTTTTTAATTCTACTAATATTGTATAATCAGACATTCAAACAATATCAACATTTGGGCTTCAAGTTCAAGCAGTATTAGTAATTCATACATTTCACTCTGATTCAAAATCTTCAATAAATTTTAAATTTAAATTCAATCACAAAATCCACTGATTATCTTTCAAAAAATGATGCCATGCAATTTCTTCTCATTGTTTTGTTAAATTATTTAGAGTTTTATATTCAGTAATAAATTTTACTCAATTTTCATTTTCTTCATTTTTTAATAATTTTTCAAAAACTTCTAATGACTGTTTTCTTTTATTATAAACTATATTATTTGATAATGTTTCTATTTCTAATGTTGATAATTCAGATGAATCAATAATTTTATTTATATCAATAACTTTATCTGCAATATCTTTATCTTTAAATCAAACAATAAAATCATCAGCTGATATTATACTAAATTGATTATTAAATTCTCATAAATCAACTAAATCTTTAAATCAATTAAGAAATCAAATCATTTTCCAAAACTCATTATATCAATCTTCTGACCTTTCAAATTTAATTATTTTAAATTCATTATTTCTTTCAACTAATTTATTTTGAAGATTTTCATTTGTTTTTCTAAAAGTTAATCTTGGTTTATACTTTAAATCATCAGACTTATGAAAACTAATATCACAAATAGTATATGATTTTCAATTTGGAGATATTGATAAAATAAATCACTTAAAAGAACCTCAATCATCATTTTTAAGAATACAATCAAATTGATTTTCTTCTATGATTTTTAATTGAGTTAAATCATCATCTATAAGATTAAAGTAATTTTCCATAAATATATTTATAAATTAAGAATATTCTCACCAATCTCTTTCAATAAACCATTTAGGCTCCCATTTTATATAATCTCATGGATTAAATATATTATCTGTAATTTTTATTTCTAATAATTGTTCTGGTATAATAGAAAGGGTATGTTTACTATCTGGACTATCAAGATCATAAAAATGATATTTATTAGGATTAACTTTTAAATTTCTCCTTGAAGGTCAGAAATCAAATGGAATACAATGTCTTTCTATTACTCATTTTTCATATGTATCTACTTTTATTTTTACAATTTTTTTATCATTAATTGATTGTAAAAAAACTTTTTTATTTTCCATATTTTATTATATTAAAAACTAAACAAACATACTTTGTAACAATCCTTTCTTAAAATCCTCCATTTTATCTAACTCATTTCAAATATTTTCAATTTTCTTATCAAATTTAATTAAAAAATCTGCAATTTTTTCTTGTTCTGAAATAGAAGGAAATCAAAAAGTAAATTTTAAAATATCTCATTTTGATAAATTTTGTTGAGATGAACCTTGTCAATGTAGTTTAAAATATTTTTGATTATAATTTATTAAATTCTTTAGAAAAAATCTATTTAAATTAATTTTTGGTTTTAATGCTCACATTCTTTGATTTAAGACATAATTATCTCAAGGTATAATATCAGTTAATCATAAAAAATTTCAATGAGCTACATCACTTAATACCATAATTAAATCTCATTTAATTAAAGAATTATCTGTAATATTAACTTTTTTATGAAAATCTTTAATTTTTCAATTTATATCAATACTATTTAGAGTAATTAAATTATATTCTCAATTTTCAACTACATTATTTTCAAATGAGCCTCAATTTTTATATTCTATTAATTCTTCTAGTTTTTTATCTTCCCACTCCCCAAAACTATCACCATTCTCATCCTTAAACCTAATTTCTCTACTAAAAATCTTCTGCATAACTCCCTTTTTATACTCTTCAAGACTTTTCTTTTTTTCTTTTACATTTTCTATTTTTTTATCAATTAAATATAAAAATGAAGCTATTTTTTGTTGTTCTGAAAGTTGAGGAAGAAAAAACTTAAAACTTTTATATTCTTCTGCATTTATTCATGGTTGACCTGACCTCATAGACATAATTTTAACCCACCTATCATAATTTGCTCTTAATGTTTGAGTATAAACAAAGAAAGAATCAGCTTTATCAATATTTGTTTTAATTAAAAATCATGCAAATATTAATTTTCAATCATCTACATTGTATAAATAACTTTTTCATACACTGGCACCAGTCCTAGCAAAAACTATATCATTTTTCTCTAATATATATTTATTCTCTATCTCTAATCATGGTGAAGTTAATGGTTTTGGTATAAAACTTCTAGATTTATCATCTATATCAGTAATTCTAAGATATTTATTGATTCAATCATATTTAATAGCTGATGCTCAAATTCAATATCAGAATTTTGAAGAAATTTCTCAAAGTCTCTTTTCTCCCCACTTTCAAGAAAACTCTTTAAACCTTATTTTCGGAATATTTGATTTTATTTGTGTCATAATTCTTTTATAATTATATTAATAACTCATTTATATTCTTTTTGCATTTTATACCAAAATAGAATTCCTGTTCATGAAGGTCTCACTATTATTTCATATTTCTTATAATAATCACATAGATTTTTGAGTGATTTTTTTCAAATTCATTTTCAACTCTCAAGTGAAATCATTTTATTTATATTTATACTTTCTAATCAATTTTCATATATTGAGAAAAATACTACTAGTTTATTATTAATATATCATTTTAAATATATTTCATTATTTTCTAATTCTGTAATTTTAAATAATGTTCATTTGTAATTAAAAGTATTTGAATTAAATAATGGATTATCTACAATTATTTTTCCTCAATTTTTAAAATCTTTAAAAGGAGTTATTTCTTTAAATCAAAATTTATATTCTTCATTATTAGAGGAATAATATATATCTAACATATTAATTGATTCCTCTTTTGTTATTCCTTCTTTTTTAAAAATTATTTCATTATTTTTCATATCTTTTATATTAAAATGGACTCTTAATCCCTAATTCATCACAATATCACTTAATTTTCTCATCGAAACCTTTACTATTTTTTTCTATTTCAATTATTTTATTAGCAACTTCTTCTAAATCAACTGGTTCTTCTTCTTCAAAAGTATCTACATACCTTGGAATATTTAAATTGTAATCATTTTCTTTAATTTCCTCTAGTTTTGCTATATAACTATATTTTTCTTCTGCTTTTCTTTCTGAAAAAGTATTAATTATTTTTTCAATATCTCCTCTTCTTAATTTATTTTGATTTTTAACTTTCTCAAAATAAGCTGAGCTATTAATAAACAATACATTTTCAGGATTTTCTCTACATTTTTTGAATACTAAAATACAAGTTGGAATTGAAGTTCAGTAAAAAATATTTGCTGGTAATCATATAACTGCATCAAGATAATTTCTGTCTTCTATTAAATATTTTCTAATATGTCATTCTGCACCTCATCTAAATAAAACTCAATGTGGAACAACTACAGCCATAGTTCAATTATCATCAAGTTGATGAATCATATGTTGAATAAAAGCATAATCTGCTTTTGAAGTAGGGGCTAATTTTCAATATTGACTAAATCTATCATCACTCATAAAAAGAGGACTAGCTGACCACTTTGCTGAAAAAGGAGGATTTGCAACAATTGCTTCAAATCTTTTTTCTAAATGATGTGGATTTTCAAGTGTATCATCTAATTTAATATCAAAATTTTTATAATTTACATCATGCAAAGTCATATTCATTCTTGCAAGATTATAAGTAGTTCTATTCATTTCTTGTCAGAAAAATTCTCAAACCTTATCTACTTGTTTTGCTACTCTTAATAATAAACTTCAAGAACCACAAGTTGGGTCATATACTGATTTTAGTTGTTTTTTACCATTAGTTACAATTTTTGCTAAAATTGTTGATACTGATTGAGGAGTATAAAATTCTCATGCTTTTTTACCTGCTCAACTTGCAAATTGTGCTATTAAATACTCATAAGCATCTCATAATACATCTGCTTCTATATTTTCTAATTCAAAATCTATTTTATCTAAATGTCATAAAACTTTAGATATTAATTCATTTTTTTGAGTTGAAGTTTTACCTAATTTTTGTGAAGTTAAATCTAAATCAGAAAATAAATCATCAAAATCATCTTCACTTTCTGTTCCCATTGTAGAAGATTCAATATTTTTTAATATTTTAGTTAAATCATCAATTATGAAATTATCATCAGAATTTTCACTTACTGAATTACCTTTTTTAGTTATTTCACTAAAAAGTTCACTAGGTTTTAAAAAATAACCTAAATCTTCAACTGAGTTTTCTCTTATAGCTTCTATTAAATCTTTTTCATAACTATCACCTTCATTTAATTCATTGTATGTTTTAGGGTATCAATCTTCTTTTAATAGTTTATTTGCTTTAATAACTATTTTTTCAGATAAATATTTAAAAAAGATAAAACCTAAAATATAATCTCTGAATTGGTCTGCATCCATTTTACCCCTTAGAGTATCAGCTATATTCCAAAGTTGTCTTTCTAATTGTTGTTTTTGTTCTTCTGACATTAGTTATTTAATAGGAGATAAATTACATAT
>Ga0256827_10003280_pt1 | contig 10300 bp, 4 predicted proteins | sample CV84metaG_FD_185977 | JGI IMG/M metagenome (GOLD analysis project Ga0256827, IMG submission 185977) | Hydrothermal vent microbial communities from East Pacific Rise, Pacific Ocean - CV84 | ecosystem: Environmental > Aquatic > Marine > Hydrothermal vents | place: Pacific Ocean: East Pacific Rise...
GAGAATTTAGATCATTAGCTTATAATATTTATGGGTATTATTTGACACCATATAAATTTACTAAACCAGGTTATTTGAGAATAGCATTAAGCACTCAAGCGGATAAAACTATTGATGCTAGCTTGCTAGTTGATAGTATATTGAATAATACTTCGATAGATGAAGAAAGCATTAATAGTTTAAGGTCGTATTTGATGAATTCTATCAATAGTGATGTTCCTAGTTTTAGAAATAAGTCTAACTGGGTTCAATATTGGCAAATGCAAGGTTATAAGCAAGATCCTCGTATTTTATTCTACTCAGTATATTCAGGATTGAAAGAAATTGACATAGAAGGGTTTTATTCTTTAAATGTAAAAGGAAGAAAATATATTCTTAGCATAGTAGGTGATTCTAAGAGGTTTGACATTGATGTATTGAAGAGTAACTCAGAGTTTATAGAGGTGAAGTTAAAGAAGTTGGTAAGATATTAGTTTAAAAATAAATAGCTAGACAAATTAATGTCTAGCTATTTATATATGTGTTATGAAAAAAAGTTAAAACTTCACTCCAATTATTAAATCAAAAGAATTAGTTGAGAACTCTTTAAGGAATGAAATATTGTTAATATTATTAAGCCCATATTTATAATCTAATTCTATAGTTAGAGCTTTAATAGTTGAACCACCTAATTCTATTTCAGAACCAATTCCCATAATAATAGAATGATTAAAATACTTAAATCTATTTGAAATATCGTAATAGCCATTTGTTGTATTAGAAGGTAGCGTACTATTGCTATTTCTATTATATGTTCTTTCAATATTAGCATTTACATTAAACATATAGGCTGCTGAATATCCAACAAATATAGAAGGATTAAATTTATTAGAAGAAAATGGAGTAATATTAATTTTAATTACTCCTTCTATATTCTTAAAATTTAAATGAGTATTTGTTTCATCAATATATTCTGAAGAAAACATAGGCCCATTAGTGTTGAAAATTATTGATTCATCAATCTTCAAATAATTTTGTTCAGTATATGATACTTCTCCAATAACTGATACGAAATCTATCAATTTATATGAAGTAAAAACGCCTGCGGAAAACCCATAACCTAATGTAGAGAAACTAGTTCCTTTATGATTAGTAAGAATAGACATATTGGCACCAGTTTTAATGCCATAACCTAACTTAGAATCATTAGAGGAAACACTGTTATCACTATTACCTTGAGCAAAGCCTAAACTAGCAAGGCATTGCACAAGATAAAAAGTTAATACTAAACTTATGAATCTAATTTTCATAATTATTTATTATCAATGGTTCTAAGACCAGTTCCTAAATTAATATCTACGATATAGTTTTTTGAAGCTTCAACATCAAAAGAATTGTCTATTTTACCCGTTGGAGAGTATAATGAAAATGCTTTTCCAGCAACATCAGCACCTGATCCAAATGGAGTATAAGCATTCTGTCCTGTATAACCACTACCTTGATTACTCATAGAAACGCCTATAACTTTACCGTTTTGAATAATAGCTACACCTTGGGCTCCAGAACCTTTACCGTTAACAGAAGGTGTAATTGTAATGTTTGGTACATTAATATATCCCTCACCATCGTTAGTAATAGAAATACCAGTAATAAAACCATCATCGGTAATATTTGCAACTCCTTCTGCTGTTAAATTACCATTTGTTAATACTAGTTTAACTATAGGAGCAACATCATAGCCAGTACCACCATTAGTGATGTTAATTGATGAGATTCTACCAGAAGCATCTATTGCAGCAGTTGCAGTAGCACCAGAACCTAAGCCATTATTAATCACCTCAAATTCTACATAAGGAGCAACAACATATCCAGCTCCTGGGTTAATAATATTCACACCAATTACTTCTCCTGCATTAGGATAAGCAGTTGCAGATGCAGAAGCCTGTCCTAAGAATGTTTTTATTTCAATTGTAGGAGTAGAAGAATAGCCAATACCAGCATTGTTAATAGTAAAACTAGAAACAGCACCATTACTAATATTTGCAGTAATACTTGCAGGCATGGTAGCAGAACCTCCAGATAATACTACATTAGGAGATGCAGTATAGTCTGTTCCTCCATCAATTACAGTAACAGACTTAACTGTTCCATTACCTACACTAGCAGTTGCTTGTGCCAATGTTCCACCAATAGGAGGAGCTGAGATAGCAACTGTTGGAGCAGTTTCATAATTTTGACCTTGAGCTACAACAACTATTCCTGTAACTTGATTTGATATAGTAGCAGTAGCAGTTGCACCTGATCCATTACCATCAATTGATACAATTGAGATTGTAGGTACACCGATATAGCCACTACCTCCATTAGCAAGAATAATAGACTGTATAGATTTATTGTAAGTAATACTTGTACCTATTAATAGTCCATCAATAGTAACATTAGTATTCCCAGATAGGTAAGCAGAACCACCATCTGTAACAGTAATACTAGCAACATGAACTCGAATATCAGCTGTTGCAGTTGCTGTTGTACCTGAAACTGGTGCAGCAATACTAATTGTGGCATTTGAATATCCTTGACCTTGATTAGTAATATTAATATTATCAACTCTTCCTTGTGCATCAATACTAGCTGTAGCTGTTGCTCCAAAACCATCTCCTGTTATAGTAACAATAGGTGCAGATAAATATCCAGAACCTGAATCTGATATAATAACATTATAAGAAATAACACCAGAAGTTTCCATTGTAAATGTAGCTGCTGCACTATTTCCAGAACCTGTAATTACAAGATTTGTAGGAGGTGTTGATTTTGAATAAGTAGGACTACTATTAACTGCAATCTCTCTAATAGGATTTGCTGTTGTCATGTTTACAGAAGCAGTTGCTCCTTGACCACCATTAGTACTATTGAAAATCACTTGAGGTGTAGCAGTATAATTTGCCCCAGGATTAGTTAATGCAACAGCATTTACAGTTCCACTTATAACAGCTTGTGCTTGAGCTCCAGAACCAGAACCTGTAATTGTAACTGTAGGTGCATTAACATAGCCACTACCACCATTAGTAATAGTGTAAGAAGTGACTGAATATCCCATTTTAAGAGAAGCTGTTGCTTTAGTTCCAGCTCCTGGATCACCATGTTTTAAGAAAACAACATTTGATGCTCCTGAATATCCTGTTCCTGGATTGTTAATATTAAGCCCAGTTATAACACCATTTGTTACTGTTGCACTAACTTCAGCACCTTGTCCATTACCTTGAACTACTACTTTAGGGGCTTCAGTATATCCATTACCACCATTATTTACTACTACAGTTTCAATTCCAGAATTAGAAATTAGTGCTTCTACAACGGCATGAACAGTAGGTTCTAAATTTGAAGCTCCAGTAGGTGCATCAAAAGTAACATATGCTGCGGCAACTCTAGGTAAAGTAGAAGGACTTTGTGTCACTCCATCAAGACTTGAACTAAATATTGTTCTAATATGTTGCTCTCCATAAACAAGATCACCCCATTTTGAGTTTAATAATAACCTTTGTTCAGTAGCAAATTCTGATACCATAACCTTAATTGGTAATCCTGCTGCTGCTGTTGGTACTTTCAAAATGTAAGCTCCACTAGTATCAGTTTTTGTTTTAGAAACAATAGAACTGTATGCTATTTTTACTATATTACCAAGTAAGTTAGGTTTTTTTAAGAATCGATCTTTAAATGTACTATTATCAACATCAATTACTCCTGTAATTTCTATATCCTTAACTGTTTCAGGACTATTATTTAATAAGTCTTTTTCAAGAGTAACTACTCCTTGAATTGTAGACATGTTTTTTTCTAATAGAGAAAATACTGGGATAATTGTAGATGCATCAGTTATATGATCTGACATATCAACATTACCTGGATTAGGTACATTAAGATCTACTATTACATCTGCATTAGTATAAGATGTATCAGAAATAGAAACTAAAGCAGTTCCAGAACGCATATTAGGAAATGATACTCTACCTTTGGAAGTTTTTTTGCTTACTGTTATTCCATTTTGAGTAACGCTAACTAATATCTTATCAATTTCGTCGTCATTACCTGATTTTGCAAAGCTGGCATTGGATGCTGAAATTACTTTAATAGTGTAGTTTACAATGCCTCCTGCTTTCTTAAGAGAATCTAATGATGATTGTTGTTGCAATGCGTCTTCCTCAGTAAACTCATCCTTTTTACAACCATACATAAACGTCATCATGATTACAGCAATAGCTGTAACAGTAAAAAATACTTTTTTCATAAAAATTTTTTTTGGTATTTGTTAATAATTTTATTTACTGTGCGAATATAGTGATAATTATTATGTTATTCAACTAAATAATGAAGTTTCTTTTAAAAAATATATTTTTGTAGATATATAATCACTATTGTCCGATAAACTTTCAAAATGTAAATCACTGCCCATCAATCTTTACTTCAGTCCTAAAAGAAGGATTGATTGTCAATGATTTACATTCTTTAGGATTAGATACAAAATAAATTATTGACAATTAATCCAATAAGAAGGTAATAATGAATATTATCATTCAAAAGCCTTTAAAATACAAGAGATTTGCTTCTTTTATAATATTTTAATCGGACACTAATAAATAAAAATAGTTTTATTCATTAATTATAATATTTTTACAAACTAAATTAATTATTTTAAAAAATCAATTTGTTATGAATAATAGTTTACTTAAAGTTTTAATGGTGTTTGTTGTAGTTTTAGGATTTACTAATTTTAGTGTGTTAAAATCTCAAAATCCTATCATAACTTCAATAAGCCCCGATTCTGCAACCTTAGGACAATCATTAAGTGTTACTATTAGTGGCCAGAACACTCATTTTGCTCAAGGTACAGGTACAAGTACTACTGTATGGTTTAGTCAAGGGAGTCAAACTATATACCCAAATTATATAGCAGCTCAAGGAAGTATTTCTCTTAGTGCATATTTTTATATACCTAATAATGTAAGTACTGGATTATGGAATGTTAATGCGAATAATTATATTGATGGGATAATGATATTGCCAAATAGTATGACGATTAACCCAATTCCAAATTCTCAGATAATATCTGTCAATCCGGATTCTGCTGCTGAGGGACAAACCATTTCTGTTAGTATTACTGCTCAGAATACTAATTTTGGTCAAGGCTCAACTACTACAACAGCATGGTTTGAACAGGGGTCATCTACTTATTTGCCTATTGTAAATATTAATATTATTAGTTCTACTGAGATAATTGGACAAGTAAATATTCCTTCAGTTGTGAGTTTAGGGTATTATAATACATGGGTGAGTAATACTATTGATGGACAAATAAATAAGCCTAATAGCTTTGTTGTATATGCAGGAGGAGGCCCTTCTGCACCTATTGGTTTAGAATCTTTAACTCCTAGTTGGGGCGAATTTGAGAAACAATATACTTATACATTAGTTGGACATTTAACTCATTTTTCTGATCCTTCTTTAGTTCTTGTATTTAAAAATCACTCAAATAATTTACTAACTAAGATAGGAAATAATGTAAATGTAATTAATGACACTTTAGTTGAGTTTGATGCTAAAATTGATCTTGGTGGAAATACTGATACTTGGGATTTATTTGCTTATTCTAATATTGATGGAGGTATTAGTCTTACTGACGCTTATGTAGTTTCTCCTGTTTCTATTAATAATATTGAAAGTAATTATAGTATTGATATTTTTCCTAATCCAAGTAATAGCATTATAAACATTAAAAGTTCTGAAATTAGCAATACTAAAGTAGAAATTCTAATTCATAGCTCAGTGGGTGAACTCTTATACTCTAAAAGCCTTGATATTAATAATGATTTAAACCAAAGTATTGATATTTCCGCTTTTCCTATTGGTATATATTTTATACAAATTAAGTTTGATGAGAATAATATTTATAAAAAAATACTAAAGAATTAGATTGTAAAAAGATTTATTGAATTGTAAAGACCTCATTGAAATATGAGGTCTTTTATTTTAAATCAATGATGTATTCATTTTTGAGCTGTACTGCTTTATCCTTAGTTATTGATTTATCTACATTTCCAAGTAAATAAATAGCCTCAATTAAGATTTGTTTCTCAAGTGAGTTATTTGTTTCTACCGCTTGATTGTGTATTTTAATTTGCCATTCTAAAGAAGATAAAAATCTACCTATTGTAATATGCATTAATCTATCATTAGAATATTTCATGGAAATCTCTTTGAAGATTTGTGGTAGTAATAATTTTTGCAGATTAATGTAGTTATTGCTTTTAGTGTCAGTATTTATTTTTTTAAAATAGTAATACGAAGAATCCAATAAATTTGAGTTGAACATAATAATACTCATATTTAGAAGAGGATCGGTAAAATGTGGTGATACCGAAATGGATTTTCTATAAAACTTTAATGCTTCTTTACGATTACCTAAAACCTCATAAGAAGTTGCCAAATCATTCAAATTGTGTTTATGAAAAGGAGCATCATTATATGATTGCTCGAAATATTCCAATGCTTTTTGTACATCATTCAATACAAAGCTTGCTGTGCCACTATACCACAACAAAGGGGTAGAGGTAAGGTCTGTTTTATAGTATGGCGAATATGCTTTCGATATTTCACTTATTATTAATTTGTGTTGATTGTTGCGTCTTGCAATATATGCTTTCTTAGTGTGATATTCACCATTAAGTATATTGTAGTTTACATAAACAGAATAGGCCAATACTGATGATATTATAGTGAAAGATACTAATATTAATGATTTTCTTGAATGGGTTTCAGTAGTAGCTACTTGCTTTTTGTTTGATGAAATAATTAATGCAAGTGTAGTAATGATAATTAAAGTAGGTTCGATTCGTTCTTTTGGGAAACTAAAAAATGAAACTATTAAATAACTTATAATGGTAAATATTAATACTGTTGAGAAGATTCTATCTTCATCTTTTCCATATTTTATCATTCTAATAAGATAGAATAAAGCAGATGCAAATACTAATAGATAAGCCAAGAGACCTAGAATACCAATTTCGGCAGCTGTCTGTAAATAATCATTATGAGCTCTTTGAAAATTAGTAAATAGATTTTCTTCTTTATTTTTTCTTATTTCTTCATGGTAATATTTAGGCAAATTAATTGCCCAATTTCCAGCTCCTTGTCCAATTAATGGTTTATCTTGAATCATTTTCAAGGAGGCTTCCCACAAATTAAGTCTTTCTTTAACAGATCCAAATGGTGTTTTTCTAATCCAACTAATTTGTTTCTTTAGTGTATCTTCTTTATCATTTTTAGCTAGAGAGAATAAGGTGATAACAATAATTCCAATAATAATAGATGAATATATTGTAAGATATTTGATGTTGATTGGTTTTGATTTTTCATTTTTAGGAATAAAGAAAAATAATAATAATGAGATAAATCCAGAGACAAATAGAGCCAACCAAACTGAACGTACTAATAAAATGCTAATTAATACAAATTGTAGAATAATTGCAATAATAGAAATTACTCGCCATATTTTTTTGCAAATAAAAGCAATATAAAAACCAAAAGCTAAACTAAGTAATAGTAATTGAGAGTATATGTTTCTATGAGAAAACGTAGCTTTTATAAGATAGGTAAGTTGATGGTCTAAAACTAATTTATGATTTGGTAATACATAAACCAATTGCATAATGCCTATTAATGCAGCAATAAGGCCAAAGGCTACAATAAATTTACTAATAATAATTCTTGAATTACTTATATTAGATAATGCAAAAGAGCTGTAAATAAGTAATATTAGAAATGAGAATACTTTTAGGTTTTCGTTTACTGACAATGAGATGGAAGTCGCAAAGAAGTTGGAAATAAGTACGAAAACAAAATACATAAAGTAAAATATTACTATTTTGTTTTTTAATATTGGAATTGGGTTTATAGTTTTTTTACTTAAATATAATAGAGAAATTATGGAGACCAATAAAAGACTAATATTTATAAGAAATAGTTTAGGGTATAAGTTAATATCAAGAAAATTGTCAAGAAAATGATGTGTAATATTCCCATTCTCGAAACTAAAAATAGAACTAATAGTAATAAATGGAATTACAATTAGTAGTATTAAGAATAAGGTAATAATTAATTTCTGTGTATTAATTCTCATTTGATTTCTGGTGGTTTAGATAAATCAAAAGTATGAATAAAAAAGATGATAATAAAAAAAGCACTAAAATTATCTCAATTTTAGTGCTTTTTCTTTGCGATATAATAAAGCTTTATAAATCTCGTTTTTTAAACTCTTTCAAACCTTCATTAAGGAAATCCTTATACTTTTTAACATCAAGTTCGTAAGCAGTTGGCCCTGTAAGAGGTTTTCCGTTATAGTCCAAAGCATAGTAATAAGGCTGAGCAGAAGTACCAAATTTACCAATTTGAAGATCACTCCATACATTACCAATATTACGAAGTTTGTTTCCGGTAAAAGTAGAAGTCCTAACTTCACTAGAAGGAAGTGCTTTTTTATCATCTACAAATAAAGAAATAAGTACATAATCTTTTTCAAGAGTTTCTTTTACTGTAGGGTCAGACCAAACGGCAAGCTCCATATTTCTACAGTTTACACAGCCAAAGCCAGTAAAGTCAACTAAAACAGGCATTTTATGTTTTTTTGCATACTCCATACCTTCATCATAATTCTCGAATTTAGCGTGTACAGTTCCATCGTAAAGATTAAAATCTTGAGTGGTAATAGGAGGGGAGAATGCTGAAATTGCTTTCAAAGGAGCACCCCATAATCCAGGCACCATATACATTGCGAAAGAGAATGAAATAATTGCAAGGAAGAATCTGAATATCCCTACTTTCTTAACTTCTGAATCGTGGCTAAACATTAGTTTACCAATTAAGTACATTCCAAGAAGAGTAAATATTACTATCCATAATGAAAGGAAAGTTTCTCTGTCGAGTATATGCCAGTGATATGCCATATCAGCAACCGATAAGAATTTAAGAGCAAGAGCAAGTTCTAAGAAACCAAGAACAACCTTAACAGAATTCAACCAACCACCAGATTTAGGCATAGATTTCATCATTGATGGGAATATTGCGAAGAGTGTAAAAGGTAATGCTAAAGCAAGAGAGAAACCTGTCATTCCAATTGCTGGACCCCACATTCCTTTGGTAACAGCTTCAACAAGTAGAGTTCCAATAATAGGTCCAGTACAGGAGAAAGAAACCAAAACAAGAGTAAATGCCATAAAGAAAATGCTAATTAATCCTGATGAAGAATCAGCTTTAGAGTCCATCTTATTGGTCCATTTAGTAGGAAGTTGAATTTCAAAAGCTCCTAAGAATGATATGGCAAATACTATAAGAATTGCAAAGAAAATAATATTAAATACAGCTGAAGTAGCAAGAGCGTTCATAGCGTCAGCACCAAACAAACTTGTAACACCTAAACCAAAGGCAACATATATTACAATTATTGATAAACCATATATTATTGCATCTCTTTTTCCAGCTTTTTTGTCAGCTTTTTTAATGAAGAAACTTACTGTCATTGGAATCATAGGCCAAACACATGGAGTCATTAAAGCAATTAATCCACCGGCAAATCCAAAGAAAAAGATTATTAAGAAGCTTTTATCCGTTATTGAATTCTCATTTCCATAGGCTTCTAATTCATCAATTACTGGAGTATATATTAGTGATTTCCAATCAGTTGTTTCTTCCTCTGTAACCTCTGTAGTATTGTTACTCTGAACTTCAATATTAGAAGTATCAGTAGTTTTTGCCTCATCAAATTCTTTTGTATTAGTAGATTCTATTTTTGCAACTTCCTCTGCTTTCTCTACTTTTTTAGGTTCTTCTTTCTTTACTGTTTCCGTTTTACCACCATCATTAACAATATCGAAGCTGAAATTATAAGTTAAAGCGGTACAAGCTCCATCTATACAAGCTTGAAATTCAATAGCGCCATGTACATTTGCTTTGTCAGAGGTAAGCTTTATTTTTTGCGTAAAAGTTGCTGATTTATCCCAATATTTTGTTAATCCACCAAGTACATCATCATACTCTTCTTTGGGTTTTGGAGATTCTAATACATTACCAATTACTTCATAACCTGCTATATCATCAAAGTAAAAAGCCATAGGCATAGTTCCTTCAGAATACTGAGAATAGAAGTGCCAATGCTCTTCTGCCGTTCCTGTAAAGCTTAATGTATATTCATTGTCTCCAGTTTTTTTATAACTTTTAGTCCAACTTACAGGGTCACTCTGTTTTTTGTTTTTGCCAAAATTAGCAAGGCCTT
>Ga0256827_10003281_pt1 | contig 10299 bp, 7 predicted proteins | sample CV84metaG_FD_185977 | JGI IMG/M metagenome (GOLD analysis project Ga0256827, IMG submission 185977) | Hydrothermal vent microbial communities from East Pacific Rise, Pacific Ocean - CV84 | ecosystem: Environmental > Aquatic > Marine > Hydrothermal vents | place: Pacific Ocean: East Pacific Rise...
AGCGTGTATCGTAGGTACGCGTATCACTCATACCTACTGCATTGGTAGTTTTAATTTGGTACTTACCATCTTTGGTATACCCATACCTAGTTGTAGCTGTTTTTAATCCTGCACCAGAGAGTATTTGTTTGACTATATTTCCATGACTATCATAGCTATAGCGTTTTGTTAATGCTAGACTTGTACCAACATTGGCTACTTCTTCAGCCAGTAACCCATGAGAGTTATACTTAAAGGTTGAAGCTTTACGTACTGTCCCACCATCTGTTTGTGTATGTGTTACTGTAGACTTTGTCAGTCTACCTATGTGCCATTTGCTTTTGTCTTCTGCTTTATATTCATTGATGACTGTTTTAGTGAAGGTTTTATTGTTTACTTTATCTTTTGTTAATGTAACTTTTTTAACAATATTTCCTAAACCATCAGTACTTATAGTATTATAATTATAGATAGTTTTAAGAGCAGTCTTAGTATCTGGGTCATTCACTGTCTGTACATTTGAATAGGTATAAGGTTCATAAACTTTTGAACGTTTTGATGCATCTTTATATACAATATTGGTTTGAGAAAGCCGTTTATTTGAAGGACCCGTGAAATCCCTACCTTCATAACTTACATATGGCATACCTGTATACTGGAACCCTGCACCATTTTTGGCAGAGATTTGTTTATAATATACTCCTGATATAAATTTACTTGTATCATCATAAGTAAAAATGGCATGAAAGCCTTGTGATCCTCTGAGTTTATTATAAATGTAACCATAATATTTATAACGTAATTTATTGTACCCACCTACACCATTTAGCGTAGAGATACTAGAGACTAAGGACATAGGGGTAGAAAGTTCTATATTGTCATTTTTTATATCATTAAAGGCATAGGCATTTCTTTTACCATGGGTACTGTAATTATAATATACAGATGAACCAGTCATCTTTTCATATGTGATTTTAATATCTTGGTTTGTGTTGTTTGTAATACGTACAAGTTTAGGTTCTTTAACTTGGTTAATATAAACCCTTTTCTTACCATCTCCAATTTGTAATATATCAGCACTACCATCACCATTGATATCATTAATCCTAGTCCCCATATCTTTACCTTTGCCATCAGAAAAATAGGTATAACCAAGACTATTGGTATATTTACTACTGTATTTAAATGCTGTTCCTGTATTTAAATACACTACTTTTCTTGGTTTACCACCATAAAAAATAGGTGCAGTTGGTTTATATATTTGAATTAAATCTGATAATCCATCTCCATCAATATCTGAAAATTGTGTACCCATATCATGTTCGTCTGCATAATTAATATAAGCACCTGTAGCTTTAATACTTTTACTATATGTACTATCATATATAAACTTTGTCCCATTATTGATATAGACAGATTGACGTGTTCCTCCAGCTTTAAGATAAAGTTGCACAATATCTACTATTCCATCACCATTTATATCTGCTAATTGTAACCCTGTTCTATATCCTCTGGGATCTACATATACGCCACTTAAACTCTTTGTATAAATACTATTATATACAAATCTACTCCCATTGTTTAAATAGATTCTTTTTTTGCCATCACCTAACTGTATTATATCCTTAAGTCCATCCGCATTCACATCTACTAACTGTGTACCTTTATCTTTACCTTTACCATCTGAAAAATATGTGTCAGGTAAAGAGCCTGTATAGCTACTACTATAAGCAAAAGCATTTCCCGTATTAAGATAAACACGTTTTCTTGGTTTACCTCCATAAAAAACTTTTGCTGTAGGTTTATATATTTGTATAATATCAGCTAATCCATCACCATTTATATCGGTTATTCTTGTTCCCATATTATGCTCATCTGCATAAGTAATATATGCACCTGTAGCCTTAATACTATTACTATACCCACTATGGTATTTGAATTTACTACCTGTATTTAAATAAACTAATTGTTTTGTACCCCCAGATTTTAAATATAGTTGTACAATATCTACTAAGCCATCTCCATTAATATCAGCAAGTCTTAACCCTGAATTATACCCCCTATGATCAACATAAAGTCCTCCTAAACTAGAAGAATATGCTGAATTATAAGTAAATTTACTTCCATTTCCTAAATAAGCTCTTTTTTGTGCATCACCCAACTGTAAGATATCTACAAAGCCATCACCATTTAAATCAATTAAATAAACCCCTGTATTTTTATCTGGCTTTACAAGTTTTATATTAGGTATAGATATATTTGTTAATTTAAACTTATCAAGGTTACTACGTGTCCAAGAAAAAAGTAATTTTTTTAAATCACCCTCTGAAACATGCTCTGTTATGGTACTAACTTTAGATTCTTTACGTCCATGTGTTTGATTTGTATACGCTATTTTATAACGTCTTACTTCTGTAGACCCTACTTTTACTATAACTTCTTTGAGTCTTACTGTCATGCTTATTTTATGCCCAGCACTATAGCCTAAAGTTTTATCTGTTCTAGTCTCATACACATAGTCTATGGTATTACCTGCATATGTTACTTTATCTAAATAGTTTTCCCCTGTACCATAGTTATTTTTGTAATGAAAAGTAATCTTATTTCCGTAAGTATCTCTTATATCAGTAACTTTCCAAAATACTTTTCTTCCATTAATAACAAGATATGCAGATCCATCACCACTCGTACCTGCATACTTTCCATAACGGTATGTAAGTCCACTTTTTGTTTTTACTTCAAAAGAGTGTGCACCATGATGTCCTGAACCTGTATACATCCCTGTTTGTTTTATTTTAGAGTATGTATCTACTTCAGTTCTATACTCTGTACCATCTGCACCATATGCACCTGATACAGCAATAAGCCTCTGTCCATCTAAACAAAAACGGTCATCTTTGTTATACTTTACACCAAACTTATGATTAGCTCCATCCACTGCCTTAGTCTGTGAACATCTAGTAATAGCAGACACACCTCCTATACTCCAGCCTATTCCCATATAGCCATTATCTCCACTAGAACTATAATTCAGTGAGAGCTTTGGTTCCATACCTGCTACACCTGGTGGTACATCTATGTTTAGATTGTAGTTCGCTGTTCCTTGATTGACAGAGAACTCACCTTTGGTTGTACCAACTATAGCAGCAGTAAGCGAAGTAGTTAAAAAAAGTACCGTAAAAATTAGTATACTTTGTAGTAGTTTAAGTGAGTGGTTCATATCTTTTCCCTTTTAAGTATGATGGATGAAAGCATCCTTTGTCTAAACACAAACTATGTTCAGACAAAGAGTGCCTATACTTTACAAGTTATTGACATCTTCATTTTCCATATCTATCACCTCTTCATCTTCTGCTACAGGCATAGGTTCTTCTTTTTGGATTACTTCTTCTATCATTTTTTCATTGTCTATTTCTTGAGTTTCTTCTATGGCTTGCATCTCTTGGGCTAGTTTTTCTTTAGTAGATTCTATATGGGCATCTATCTCTTCAAAAGCAGTATTAGCCTCTTCCATAGTTTCTTCATAATCTTCAGGAGTAAGTGATTCATAGATTTCTTGAGTTTGAGCTTCCATTTGTTGAGGTGTGAAATTTGGAATATTTTCTAGTTTTTCTATCTTTTCTTCTATTATTTCTTCATCCACAGCAGGAGATTCTATACGAAGAGATTCCTCAGGTACAGATAGTACGTTTTGAGAGATAATTTCTTTTTCTGTAAGTTCTTTTATCGGTTTTTCTTGTTGGGTTTGATTAATGATATCATGTGTATTTACTTCTTCTACATGCCATACTGCATAAAAAGCATAAGCAGTAAAAAGTCCTAATAATATGATAAAAACTACAAAGAAGTATTTTTTCATTAAAAATCTACCCTTAAAATATTTAGTTTCCCAACTACTAAATACAAGGCAATCTTTCCATCTGTCAAAGATGCAAGACTTTCCATACTTACTTCAATAGGTAAGTACAGCTTTTACTGTATTGGAAAAATACTATCTTAAAGTTACTTAAATTTCTCTTTACCTAAATAAAATTCTCCATCATAGCTTTGAGTTCTTTTTTATCGATGATGACAGATTTATCACCACTTTTTTTAGCATAAAGTTTACGTACCATCTCTTCTACATCAGAACCTTCACTTATATGTGCATAGAGTATTTTAAGTGCTTCTGACTCTTTATAACTCTTTTGTTTAGCCGTCCATAGTTTTGGTAAAAAGCGTAATAAATACATCATAAACGCACCTAAAATAAATGCAAGTACGAGCATCCACCATGCAATAGTTTTGACTTCTACTTTTTTCTCAATGATTTCAGAAGTAACTTTCTCAGGTTTAATGGATATTTGCTCCATAGATGGCGTAGACACAAATGACTTTTTACCAGCTATTGTTATATTATACTCAGGTATTTCCAATGTTTTACTCTCTTGTGTCTGAGGGTTATACATCGATATAGTTCGTGCAGGGATAGTAAAATCATCTTCTGCAATAAAAGCAAAACTTTTACTATAACTACTTATTAACTCTGAACCATCTAAATGACTCTCCACTTTGGCTTCATCTGAATATATAGTTACACCATCTATCTCATATTTTTGAAATTCAAAATCTTCTAAATTCCCTTTCCCTCTTATGGTTACTGTAAAATTTATGGGTTTATTCGCTTTGACCTTTTGTGCATCTATTATTGACTCGACACTAAAATCCCCAATCAAATCTGCATCACTTTTGAGTCCTTTTACCTCTATATCTAATGCATTAGAAACAACATTTGTCCATGAGGTACCATATCTACCAAATATATCTTGTCTACTTCTATCTGGCATTCCCAGTTTTACAGAAGCAGGAGAGATTGTAAAATTACCCTCTTTTTTTGCTGTCAATATATAACGCTGTTCAATCGTGATATATCCATTATTTTGATATTTTTTCTGTTTACCTGTCTCTTTGATAAAAAATCCAGAAGCAGTAGGAGGTGTATAATCTCCTATTTGTGCACCTTGTAATTTATCAGATGCAGATATATAGACAGTCAACACAAATGATTCACCTACATAGACAGAATTCTTATTACTTTTCAGTACAAAAGAGAATTTATTATCATTTGTTATTTGTGGGGCATTTGATTCCATCACTTTAATAGATATAGGTTTTGTTCTATAATTTTTTCCACCTATACGTACGGTATACGCAGGTATTGTGAGATCATGATTTGGTACAAAACTGTATTTTTTTACTGTTGAGCGTTCCTGTTTCATACCATTTACAGTAATTTGCATGGAACTTTGTCTACTTGTACCACCATTGTTTACTTGTACTCCTTCAATGTCTCTAATCGTTGGGAAAGCAGCTGCACCACCTATAGCTTTGATACGAAGTTGTACAGAATTACCTTTTATCACTTCAGTTGTATTTACTGTTGCTTCTACACTAGCTGCATTGAGCAGTGTAATCCATGAAATAGATATAATTAACAATAGTATATGTTTTACTTTCATCTCTTTTCCTTTTACCACGGATTTACCGTTGTTGTCTGTTTATGTTTATTACTCTTACCCATTTGATACATCATAGTAGGTGTTTTACCCTTTTGCATCTTCTTCATTAGACGCTTTAACTCTTGGGCTTTGAGTTTCTCTTCCTTACTCATCTTCTTTTGTTCGTTAGGTTTAGCTGAAGACTTGTCACCCTTCTTATCTTTAGGCTTATTCTTCTTTTTGGCATTATTTTTATCTTTGTTGCCATCTTTTTTCTTCTTGCCTTCTTTATCTTTTTTGTCTTTTTTCTGCTTATCTTTATTTTGTTTATCTTGATTCTTTTTGTCTTGATTCTTTTTGTCTTTTTTGTTTTGTTTATCTTTATTTTGTTTTTTATCGTCTTTTTTCTTATCTTTATTTTTTTGATTATTCTCTTTTTTATCTTTTTTCTTTTTTTCTTCTTGTTTTTTCTTCTGTTTTTTAGCAAGTTTCAGATTAAACTTAGTATCTTTATCTTCTTTTATTTTAAGTGCTTTTTCATAAGCTTTTATAGCCTTATCCCACTCTTTTTTCTGAAAATAACTATTTCCTATATTATGTAATTTTTGAGACTCATCTATGCCTTCAGCTTTTTTATATGATTCTATCGCCTCATCATATTTTTTATTTTTATAAAGGGCATTACCTATATCATACTCTTTTTGAGCACTCTTAGTCTCCAAACTATTCAATAAAGCTGCACTCTTTCCATACTCTTTTGCTTCATATGCCTGTGTAGCTTTTTTTATTGTTTTAAAATCAGTCAATCCCGCACTTAAGCTAGTGAATAATGAATAGTGAATAGTGAATAGTATTATTAATCTTGTCATCTTTCTCTCCTTTGTGGCATCGAAGAAAATGCTATTAACAACAGTAATAATCCAAGCCCAAGAGGATAGTAGAAATACTCTACTCTCTCTTTTACCGTGACAGCACCTTGTTGTTGGTTTTTATATTTACTCCGTATAACCTGCACCAATTTTTGTATATCCTCTTTACCATTACTTGCTATGACATACGTTCCACCCAAACTCTTCGCCACTTCACCTAAATCATCATTACGTTGTGTAATAGCAATTGTGCCATCTTTTAGACTAAGTGGTTTACCATTTTCATCTATGACCGGTGCGCCTTTGTCTGTACCTACGAGTATTACATAAAGGTCTATATGATTCTCTTTCAAAATATCTGAGAATCCTGTAATAGCCTCTTTATCCCCACCATCAGAAAAAAGTACCAATATCTTAGGCTTCTTTTTTTCCAACAGTGTAGCCACTTGCTCACCTAATGCAGAAAAATCCGTAGAACCCATATTAATATAACTCTCATCTACACCTTCTACCATCATTTTAAGTGTCTCTTTATCTGTAGAAAATGGGGCTAACACAAAAGGACTATGAGCAAAAGCTACTACACCTATCTCATCACTTGGCATCGCATCAAAGAGTGCTGCCATCTTCTTTTTAGAAAATTCTAAACGATTCGGATAGACATCTTTACTTCGCATTGAACCAGAAATATCTACTGCCGTAAGTAGTGTGAGCCCTTGTACTTCTACCTGTTTATCACCTTTTTCCATGACTGGGCGTGCTATAGCTACAATCATCAAAAAAATAGCCGAGAACATGAGTACATTACGTAACATCATTGGCATAGACTCATCTGTAGCACTAAGCCGCTTCAATACTTTCTCATCAAAGACACGAGAGAGTCTCTCTTTGTTAGTACTCATAAGAAAAGCCAAGACAATAAAAGGAATAATCAAAACCCAAAAAAATTGAGGATTTACAAAACTCATCTCTATACCCCCTTACTATTTCTAAAATAGATAAACAATAATAGGGCTAATATCGCTAAAAAAAGTGGATAGATATAAAGGTACGTATGTTGTACAATTTTTTTATCATCTATTTTAGTCGCTTCTAATTTGTCTATCTCTTCATAAATTTTTTCTAGTGTACTCGCATCACGTGCCCCAAATGCTAACCCATGTCCAGCATCGGCAAGTGCCTTTAAATACGCACCATTATAATCACGCTCATCCCCTATACCAATGGTATAGAGTTTAATATCTCTTTTTTCAATAAGACTTTTTACATCTCCAAAAGGTACTTTTGACATATTATCTATACCATCGGTGAGAAGAATAGCTATTTTTGATTTAGCCTTGCTCTTACTTAGTAGATTATAACTCTGAACAATAGCATCATTAATCGCTGTTCTTTTCCCAGCTACCCCCATCTCTTGCATTCGGGTGATATCTGTTAAAAATTTCTTCTCAAAAGTTAAAGGGGAGGCAATAAAAGCAATATCGGCAAAAGTCACCATACCTATGCGATCATTTTTACGTTTTTCTATAAAGTCACCTACCACTTCTTTTACCACATCAAATTTATTACGCCATAGATCTTGAGGATCGAATCCTCGTTGTCTCATAGAGTCAGAAGAATCTATAATCAATACAATATCACGTCCCTCTTTTTTAGAATTCGTATATGACTTGGTAATCACAGGTGAAGCCAAAGAAATTACTGCAGAGATAATACCTACCCATTTAAGGGCATTTAACCATGATGTACTTTTGACATTTTTAACCATCAGTGATTTCACATGAGGGAAAAATATAGCACGACTACGCTCTTTACAAAATTTAGTACATACTACAAAGAGTAGAAGAACGAACAATAATACTGGATATTCAAAACTAAATTGACTCATCTGCCACCTGCACATATAGATTAAATTTATTTTGTGTATCTGTATCTATTACATCTACTACTTTTTTATATTTATATTTCTCTAACATCGGTTCAAGCTGAGAGAAAAGCTCTTTTCTTCTCTCATCTGTAGCCAATAATCTTGCATAGTATGTCGCTTCATACGCTGATTTTTTACTGTTTTTCCAGTCTATCTGTTTTAATGACTCGAGATAACCTTTTGCAAGATTTATTTTTCTATTTTCCCAAAATTTCTTGGCTACAAAAAACAAAATACCTATCAAAAGTAACATACCAAAAGTAATCAATCCCCAATAGATATAATAAGAGCTATCAGGTATTTCAAGTAATGGTTTGATGTCACGTAACTGTGCTGTTAAATTCTCTTCATTCACCTTAGACTCCTATCTCATTTTTTTCATTAGTTTAAGTGTTGGCTCTTCATCAGTGTATATCTTTGTAAAGCGTACACCCTGTTTTTTAAACTGTTTATAGAGCTTTTCATCATTATCATGTAGCGCTTTTTTATAACTCTTCAATGTGCCACTGTCTATGTCACCCTCAAAACTCTGTTTAGTTTCCATATCTATGAGCCTTAAGTATCCAAGTTCTGTAGGGTCTTCTTCAAATTTATCTCTTACAATAACTGCAAAAACATCATGCTTTTTAGCTAAAAGTTTCAAATCTATATCACCCACAAAATCAGAGATTATAAAGAGCAATGCTTTCTTTTTTATCCGACTTATCAGTGTCTCTACTAGTGCTGTATAGTCTGCCTCTTTTCCTAAAGGGTCAAATGACACTACATCTTCTACAGCCTTATGTACAGAAAAGAGTTTTTTACTTGGTTTAGACAAATCATACATCTTGTCTGCAAATATCATGTGTGAAAATAAATCTGCATTTTTAATTGCTGAAAAACCTAAGGTAGCTGCCACTTCAGCCATGATATCTGACTTTTGTTTCACTGTCCCAAAGTAAGTAGAGCCTGAAAGTACAGAGACTACCACGACATTAAGCTCTCGCTCCTCTTTATAGACCTTAATAAATGGTTTACCAAGCTTTGCAGTAGTCTTCCAATCTATTTTACGAACATCATCCCCATAGACATACTCACGAAGTTCTGCAAATTCAAAGCCTTCACCTTGGAACAATGAAGCATTGTTTCCAAGCATATCTCCATAGACTTGTTTTTTTGTTTTAAGAATGATTTTCTTAACAGCTTTGTTCATCTATAAAATCCTATGGAATCGGTACAGCTGCTAAAATTTTCTCAATAATCTCATCTTGTGTTATCTCTTCAGCCTGAGCCTCATAAGATAAAATAATACGATGACGCAGTATCTCTTTAGCAATATAGGCTATCTCCATAGGAGAGACATAATCTTGCCCTTTAAGATACGCAATCGCTCGGCTTGCCTTATACATATCAATACTTGCTCTTGGACTTGCTCCAAACTCGATATAAGCTTCTAACTCTTCTAAACCATAGGCTTTAGGGTCTCTTGTAGCGGCTACAAGCTCAATAATATACGCTTCTATCTCTTCATCCATATGCACCTGAAGTGCTTCTTCTCGTATCTTATTTAAATCATCAAGAGTTGCAACTTGTTGTATCTCGCCAAAGCTATTGTTAGCTACTCTACGTGCAATTTCAAGCTCTTCTTCTTTAGTATTGTACCCAACTACTAATTTCATCATAAACCTGTCTAATTGTGCTTCGGGAAGCTCATACGCACCCTCCTGCTCTACAGGGTTCTGTGTTGCCATAACAAGGAAAGGTAAGTCTATCTTAAATGTCTCATCACCGATAGTTACTTGTCTCTCTTGCATGACTTCAAGTAAAGCTGACTGTACCTTTGCTGGTGCACGGTTTATCTCATCTGCTAATAAAAGATTTGTAAATACTGGACCTTGTTTAATTTTAAAGGTGTTATTAGAAGGATCATAAATTTCAGTCCCTATAATATCTGAAGGAAGTAAATCTGGTGTAAACTGTACACGCTTAAAATCCAGTCCTAGTGTTTTTGCTAAAGCATTGACTGCTGTAGTCTTGGCAAGCCCTGGAACACCTTCTAAAAGAATAT
>Ga0256827_10003282_pt1 | contig 10296 bp, 5 predicted proteins | sample CV84metaG_FD_185977 | JGI IMG/M metagenome (GOLD analysis project Ga0256827, IMG submission 185977) | Hydrothermal vent microbial communities from East Pacific Rise, Pacific Ocean - CV84 | ecosystem: Environmental > Aquatic > Marine > Hydrothermal vents | place: Pacific Ocean: East Pacific Rise...
CTACCATATCTGTTAATGGAGCTGTTGTTACTTCTACTGTATAAGTAGCTGGGTTACCTTCTTCAACAGCTTGTGTTCCAGAGATAGAAAGAGTTGTTCCTATATCAGCTGTGCCATCATTTTCGTCTACTATAGTACCAATAACACTTTGATCACCTATATTATCTGTTATTTGAATATTCTCAAAATTACAATTTAATTTTGTTATATTTGTAATAGTTGCCTCATATGATTCACTACCTTCTAAAAGGGCATCATCATTTGTTGTAATTGTTAAAGGTACACTTGAATTTCCCTCTGTAATTGTTACAGAAGTCACTGCATTATAATCATTAGTTTCTGCAGAACTTACTCCATATCCTGAATATGAAATATCTATAGTAATTTCTCCACCAGGAGGAACAATTACTGCTATTTCATTTCCATTTTCGTCTATTCTATACAGTTCAACAGTATGTCCTAATGTTTCGCCTTCAGTTTGAGAATCATCATTTACTATTCTTACAAATACAGTATCTTCAGTTCCTGATGTTGATTCATCAAAAATAGTTGTTTTTACTTGATCATTACCAATTACAGCAAAATCATATCCACCACCTTGTATATTATTTATCCCAACACTATACTGTTCACCACTATCTGATACATAATCATCAATTGTTTTTATATTGAAATCATATGTAGTAGTTCCAGCAGGAATAGTAATATCTTCATAAACAGGAACGATATCACCATTTTGTGTAGTTATATTTCCAGTTACTATTGTTACTGTCATATTAGTTAATGCTGGTTTGTCTAATGTAATTGTATATGAAGATAATTCACCTTCTGTAACTGTTGTTTGTCCACTAATTGAAACTATAACTTCAGTATTTACATGATTGTCAGGGTTGTTATTTGTAGTAACTGTATTTGTTTCAATTCTAGTTCCACTACTAGCAGAACCAGGAATAATACTTAAAGTACGATTTTCGTCAACACTTAAATATGATTCGTCAGTTGCTCCACCTGCTGCTGTTGCACTTAATTGTTCAACTAGTGAACCAAAGTTATCAATAATAGAACCATCTATTTCAGATACTGTACTTTGAGATAAACTTTCTTTTAATGCATCAATAATTTGACCACTTTGAAATTCTGGATTATTTAGAACATCTTCAATTTCTTTTACACCATCTTCAGTTTTAGTTACACCTAATGCTGTTTCTAATGCAAAAGCATCTTCTGGATTATTATCTTTTAATAATTCTGCCATATTTTCAAGTAATAATTCAGTTCTTTGCCCATCTTGTATAAGAAATAATTTTACTGATTTATCTCCATCTACTAATGAAAAAGTATAGTTGTCTGCTCCTATAAAATAAATTTGTTCTCCTTTTAAAGGAGAAACTGTCATTTCACTTGAAACATCTAGTTTTTCTATTTCACCATTTGTATGTCTTATAATCATTTTAATCATTTTAAATCCTTATGTAGCATTATATATGATTATTATATCTTAATAAAGTTTCTTATTAGTTCCTTTTAATTAATTATTAGTAAAATTTAAATATATCTAATTTATTAGATCATTTTATTATCTACTGATACCTTTTGTACCTAATGTTTTGATTAATTTATAATCATCATTACTTTTTACATTTTCTGCAAAAACTTCAATACCTAATAATTCAGATATTTTACATATTGAATCTACCATCGATTTTTTATTTAAATCATGGCATATTCCATTTGTATAATCTCTTGCTAGTCTTATACATGTAGGATTTATAATTTGAATATCCTCAATTTCAATAAAGTTAATATCAAATCTTTTAATCATTGTATTAGTATGATTTAGTTTTGTAAAGTTTACAAATTCTACAAATAACTCAATGTCTTTTGCTACGCTATATGCAGTAATTGAAAATATTAATTGATTTGCAATTTGATTATTTTCTTCTAATTTTGTTCTTAACCATTTTAAAAATTTAATATCAGAAATAGATTGTGTAGCAAGATTAATTACAATCTTATATTTGATATTATCTTCTTTAATTTTATTTATAACACTATTAATAATTATTTTATCAAAATCTATTATTCTATTATTTTCTTCTGCAATTGATAAAAATATCCCAATAGGAATATCATTATTATTTTCATCTTTTATTTTTGAAAAGGCTTCTTTCATAAATACATTTTCAGATTCATCCAATACATCACCTATATAGTTTATTTCTACTTTCTTATTATCAATAATATCAAATACTAATTCTTTCCATTGTAATAAACCTCTTGAGTCTTCTTTTTTATCTTTTACAAAAAATTCATTTGGACCAACTTGTTTTGCCATTTCATATGCTTCAGTAACTCCTGAAAGTATTCCCCCTACTGTATCAAATTGATCAAATGCTATTATTCCAATATTTGCAATGTCTTTTTTATTTAATTCTTTAGCTAGATTTATAAATTCTTCTTTAAGTAAGTATGTGATATTTTTTAATTCTTCTTTAGTTAGATCATCAAAAATCATTGCAAATTCTGATCCATAAAATCTAAATGCTTTAGATTTTGGTACTTCTTTTAATATTTTTGCAAAACTAATTATAAAATCATTTATGGTTTCTTGTCCATTAACTTTTGCAAATCCACCTAAGTCAGATATTCTAATTAAAAATACATATCCTTTATCTTTATTTATAAATTTATCTTTTAACATATTAATAAATGACTCTTTAATATCTAAAGAAGTAAGCTTGTCTTTTTTTAGCGCATCACTAACCTCTTTAACATTATCATTCAATTTATTAATTATACTTTTTATTTTATTTGACATTATATTCATAGATAATGCAACACTTCTAAGTTCACTAGTCCATGGTATATCTTTGATTGTATCAAATGAGCCTTTTGATATTTTATTTGATAAATTTTCTATATCTTTTAATGGCTTTAATATAAGTTTTAAAAATATTGATAACAATATAAGTGAACCTAAAAATGCTAATATATTATAAATAACTATTTGTTTAAATTGTTCATAAAGTTTTGAATATGCTATTCCTGCATTTGCTTTTACATATATAACTGCTGTAATTTTCCAAGCGTCATTTATCTCACTTTTTTGTTCTGTTAATGTTAAATCAATAAAGTTTATAAACCATGTAGGAACATTATCAAATTTCACAGGTTTTGTTACGTTTACCAATATTTTTGTTAATTTTAAATTTGTATTTATTATTTTATTATTTACTTTAAATGTTATATTTAAAATATCATTGTCTTTAAATTTATTACTTGGTATAAATGTATAAATATCGTCCTCATCTATATTGTTAGTTAAAATTTCTTTTGTATTTTCAAGTACATTTAATTCTTCTAATAATTCATCATCATCATTAGTAATTAATTCACCATACTTTAAATCAATTTTAACATCAGAAATAATTGTATTGATATTACTTATATTAGCTGACTGAAGTAGTTCTTTATTTGTAAATGTATAAAACATATCTTCTAATCTTATTGACTCATAAAATCCACTATCTGCAATTGCAGTTATTGTTAGCTTTATTTCAGGATCTTTTTTGTTTGATATTAGAGTTTTTAAAATCATCCCAATAGATGTTGCAGTATCTTGAGCTTTTGTTATTGATTCTGATTTTAAATATTCTTTAGTATTTTGTATTGTAATAACCGAATTACCTAAAAATATTACTAAAAAAAGAAATGATACTATAAAATTTAATTGTTTTGACAATGACATAATTATCCTTTATTTATTTTAATTTATTTACTAACTTTTTCCATTTATGTAAATTATTTGAGCCAACTTTTACTTGACCTTGTCCTCTTGTTTTTGATTGATACAATCCACCAGCATTAAAACTATATATAAGTTTTAAATCTTTTCTTTGTGAAACTAATTTTAATCTCGTATTTACATTATCAAGTATTATGGCTGTTGAATTTGGCTTATGATAATAAGAAAGTACCATATGTGCTTGTTCATATTTAGTTCCTCTTCTTAGTAACTTTACATATGAAATTCTTAATTTTCTTTCAGGAATCCCTAACCTAATAAGTGCAAAATATTTAGCAATTGCATAATCTTCACAATCTCCTGCACCTGTACCTACAAATTCAAATGGGGTTGCCCAATAGTCTACAACTCTCCAATGTTTTATGTCAGATATATATCTTACTCTATTAAAAAAATCATTTGCATATTTTAGCTTATTTAATGTTTTAGTATTTTTAGCACTAATAAGCATATTATCCCATACTTTTAGTCTTTTGTAAACTTTTGATCCATACTTATTTTTCATGTTTTTAACTGTCTTTGAATCAAAAGATTCTAAAGCATTTAAATTTAATAATAAAGTAAACAGAAGAAATAGTTTAAACATTTATACCCTAAATTAAATAACTATTTGATGTAATATTGAAGTATCATCTAGTTTTTTATTTTTATTTTTAATATTATTTTTAATCTCTTCATGTGTATACTTGTTTTTATTGTATAAACATACATATATTTCATCTTCTTTTTGTAAAAACCTATGTTCTCCAAAATCAGTATATCGAGTAGCTCCTATTGCAATTATCATATTTTTAGGATAGCTGTTTTCTTTTATAATAATATTTAAATCTTCTAATGGGCCAAAATCTTTTTGTGTATTTAATTTATTTATAATCCAATTTTTAAGTTTATTGTGAAAATAACTATAAGTATTTATACTTGAATCTTGTCCATATTCATGAAGACCGTCTTTATCTTTTAAAAATGAGGCAATTGCATAATCATCCATTATTCCATTTTCATCAAATTTATCTACTTTTATAAAGTCTAAGCTAACACCTTTTGAGTTTTCTCCCCAATTTTTTTTCATTGATATTTTAGGAGCAGCAGGTTCTCTTACACTGCAATCATTATAAGCTGTAAAATAATTTATTTTTATGTCTGTAACTTTTTCTTCTTTATAAATAATATCACAAACTAATGCAACTTCTGGTTCCACTTGTACTTTATAAGATTCATCTTTTGGAATATTAATAATATTGTTGCTAAGAGGAAAAATATTTAAAAAACTATTTGTATATTTTGCATAAAAAGGAAATATACCTTTTGGTGCATTTTCTTCATCTACAATTACATCAACAAAATCTTTAGCTTCCCCTGCTTGATCTAGATGGTGTGCAAAATTACCTGCAATGCCAAACCCAATATAATTTTTTAAATCATTTATTTTCATTTTATACCTTAATACATTCATACTTATATTATACAATTATTTTATTAAAAGTACTATTTTTGCGTATATATATTAAACATTAATAAAGAATAAATATTATAAAATGATTAAAAAAAAGGAAAATTATGTTTAAAAATATTTCTATCAGAACTAAATTAACTACATTAATATTATTCCCATTACTTTCTCTAATAATACTAGCATCTATTATTATAATTAAAGATTATAAAGAATCTCAGAATTTACAAAATGTGGAAAAAATTGTATTGTTATCTAAAAAGATATCATCTTTTGTACATGAAACACAAAAAGAAAGAGGAATGACAGCAGGTTTTCTTGGAAGTAAAGGGAAAAAATTTAAAAACCTATTACCACAACAAAGAGAACTTACAAATAAAAAACTAAATGAGCTTAATATATTTATAAAAGATCATGAAATACTTGGTTTAAATAATGAAATTGATATAGCCATAAATATCATGAAAAAAGATGTTAATAAACTTTCATCTATGCGTTCAAGTATTAGTAACTTATCGATGTCTTTAAAAAGAGCTATAGGTTATTATACGAATATGAATGCTAAAATATTAGCAATTATTTCTGCAGGAGCAAAAAGTGCTTCAAATGCACAAATAGCAAAAAGTTTAATTGCATATAGTAATTTTTTAAATTCAAAAGAAAATGCTGGAGTAGAAAGAGCTGTAGGTACGGGTGCATTCTCAAATGGAAACTTTAAAAATGATCTTAAAGAAAAATTTATATCTTTAATAAGTACTCAAAAATCATTTTTAAGTATATTTGAAACATATGGAGATAAAAAACTAATTGAATTTTACAAAAATACACTTAATAATATAGCAGTTGATAATGTTAAAAAAATGAGAAGAGAGCTTTTAAACAAAAATAAATTTAAAAGTAATGCTTCATTCTTTTTTGAACAAATTACAACAAAAATTGGTTTATTAAAAAAAGTTGATAACTATATAGCGAATACTATTATAGCAGATACAAAAGAAAAAATCGATGAACTAAATATAGTAATTATAGAAACTACAATTACTCTTTTATTACTAATTATAATTATGTTAGTTATTGGATTTAATATAATGAGAGATATATCAAAGTCAATTTCTAACTTACAAACTGGATTATTTTCATTTTTTGATTTTCTTAATGGGAAAAAAGATCATAGTGAACTTGTAGAAATAAAAAATCATGATGAAATTGGAGAAATGGCAAAAACAATTAATAAAAATATCAAACATACTGAATTATTAGTTAAAGAAGATAGAATAGTATTAGATGAAATTAAAGATGTTTTAGTAAAAGTAGAAAATGGATTTACATCATATAATATTGTTAGCTCAACTTCAAATAATCAAATTGAAACAATTAAAAATAATTTAAATAAAATGATAAATTCTTTAGATACTAATTTAAATGAAGTTAATAAGATTCTTGTTTCATATGGTAATTCTGATTTTACTTATGATTTAAAACAAATTAAACAATTTACAGGTACTTTTGGAACATTATTTTTAAATACTAAATTACTTGGAACAAATACTTCTGAATTATTAGCTATGATAAAAAGTACAAGTGATACACTTGCTCAAAATATTGATGTTTTAACTACTTCATCAACCAACCTTTTAAACTCATCAAATGAACAAGCAGCGTCTTTAGAAGAAACAAGTGCTGCACTAGAAGAAATAACTAGTACAGTGGTTAATAATGCAGCAAATGTTAGAAAAATGTCTGATTATGCTTCACAAGTAACTAGTTCAGCTAATACTGGTGAACAACTAGCAAATGATACAACAAAAGCTATGGATGAAATAAACTCAGAAGTATCTGCTATATCTGAAGCTATTACAGTTATTGATCAAATTGCATTTCAAACAAATATTTTATCTCTTAATGCAGCAGTAGAAGCTGCAACTGCAGGAGAAGCTGGTAAAGGTTTCGCAGTAGTTGCTCAAGAAGTACGTAACCTTGCAAGTAGAAGTGCAGATGCCGCAAATGAAATAAAAATATTGGTTGAAAATGCTACTAAAAAAGCAAATAGTGGTAAAACAATTTCAATGCAAATGATTCAAGGTTATTCTAAACTTAATGAAAATATTACAAATACAATTAATCTAATAGAAGATGTTGAAACCTCAAGTAAAGAGCAACAAGTAGGAATAGAACAAATAAACAATACAGTACAAGAACTTGATAAAAAAACACAACAAAATGCACAAGAAGCATCAAATATAACAAGTCTTGCAAGTAAAATTGATACTTTATCTAAAGACTTAGATGTTGTATCTTCTAATGCAAAATTTGACTTTGCAATTTTAAATCAAACTTGTGACGTAAATTTACAAGCACTTTCGGCATCTCTTAAACATGATCATATTAAATTTAAAGATACAAACTATGCAAAACTAAATTCAACTGGAAATACATGGAATGTCACAACATATAACACCTGTAACCTTGGTAAATGGATAATGCAAAGTGAACAAGAAGCTAAATCATATACCAAAACAGCAAATTGGTCAAAACTAAAAAATGTTCATGAAAATGTTCATACTGGTGTTCAAAACCTAATTAATGCTAATAGTACAAAAGCCTCAAATGACATTCTAAATAGAATATCTACAGATATTGAAGTGTCTATTTCTGAAATATTTGATATGCTAGATACAGTTAAAGTTAATAATTGTAAGCAATAATTAGATAATATACCTTTATGGATATATTTGAAAATAACAAAGTTAAGCCCATAAGTGGGCTTGATGAAAAACAACAAAGACTAAAGTATGTAAGATACTTAGAAAAATTTCACAAAAGAACAATACCTCTACTGAAACACCCAAGATTTGATATAAAGATATTTACAAAAACTATAAATAAATATTATGAAGAACTTAAGCTAATACCTTCTGCTAGACTTGATAGTACCTATTTACAATTACTTGAAAAGTTTGTAAATACTACTTTGCATTTAATAACATCTTATGATGAAGAAGAACACAAAAATTTTGATAATCAAAAACAATCACTACTAAAACAATCAAACTTAATGCATAAAGAAAAAAATAAATCAAATTATAAAAAAGATAAACACAAGAAAAAAAGTTTTAATGATGGATACTAGCGAGAATGTAAATTTAAGTGGTATTCTTAAAAAGGTATTATATTTTAATGAAGAAAATAACTACTGTATTGCAGTATTAGAAAATAATCAAAAAATATGTGGTAGTTATTTTGATACTGATTTAAAAAAGCTTGAAGGTGTTGAATTACTCTTAAAAGGTAAATGGATAACTCATGATAAATATGGTGTTCAATTTTCTTTTGAAAGCTTAGAAATAAAAGAAGAAGAGATATATTTTTTCTTAACTAAAATAGTAAAAGGTATTAGCAAAAAACTTGCTATTGAAATAACTGCAAAATATAATGATGAGCAATTAGCTAATATTTTAGATAATACTCCATCTGAATTATTACAGTTTAAAGGGATAAAAGAAAAGAAACTAACTCAAATAGTGAGTTCTTGGAATAAATTTAAACATCTTAGAGAATTGGCTGATTTTTTAGGAGAATATGGGGTTACAAAAAATCTTATAAATAAAATTTATCAAGAGTTTTCTAGTATTGAAAACTTGATACAAAAAATAAAAGACAATCCATATATGCTAATAGCTATTAAAGGTATAGGATTTAAAAGAGCAGATGAAATTGCTACAAATCTGGGAATACCAAAAGATAGTCAATTTAGAATAATGGCATGTATTAATTATACTCTAAGAGAATTTTGTGAATCAAATGGAAATAGTTCAATTGATAAAGAAGAATTATATAAACTTTTAGATGATGCCTTATATTTTAATGATAAAAATACTTTATATGAAAATGCTATTATTGATATGCTTGCAAATGATAAATTACATGAAACTAGTAAAAATAGATTTGCTCCTGGAAATTTATTTTTCGCAGAAAAAAAAGTACTTGACTTCTTCCAAAGTAGAGCAAATAATTTAATTCAAGAAATAATTATAAAAGACTTTGATAAATATATTGATAAAAAAGAGTCTAGTCTTGGTTTTAAGCTAAGTATTCAGCAAAAACAAGCTGTAGCGCAGATAAACTCAGGAGAGTCAGTAATTGCTCTTATAGGTTATGCAGGAACTGGTAAATCAACATCATCAAAAGCAATACTTGAACTTCTTCAAGAAATACATGCACATGATGAAATACATTGTATTGCACTAAGTGGAATTGCAGCTCAAAGAATAAGTGATACCACAGGATATAGAGCATCTACTATCCAATCATTGTTTATGGCAAATAAAGAAAAAGACTATTTTCCATATAAGGTTTTGCTTTTAGATGAAGCGAGTATGGTAAATAGTGTTACATTTTATCAACTTATTTCAAAGATATCAGATGATACTAAATTTATAATTGTTGGAGATGATGGACAATTACCAGCGATTGGTGCAGGAGATGTTTTAGGAAATATTATAAAACATGAGCTTTGCCCTATTACAAAGCTTACTAAAATATATAGACAAGATGAGCATCAAGCTATTGCATTTATTGCAAATGAAATAAGAAAAGGCTGTGTACCTGAACTAAGAGATGATTTTATTGATTTTAAATTTAAAGATGTAACTATTAATAATTATTATGCCTTAAAAAATACATTATCTCAATATGAAGTAAATACACTAAGAAATGAAAATAATTTAAAAATTGCAAATGAAATCTTAAATACTGCTAGTAATTATATTACTGATATTCATAAATTAAGAGAAGAAAAAAATATAAAAGATATGCTAACAAAACTACAAGTAATAACACCTATGAAGAATGGTGTTTTAGGAGTTGAAAATTTAAATATCAATTTACAAAAGTTATTAAATAATAATAAAAATAAATTTTTTCAAGGAACTTTATACCAATACAAAATAGCAGATAAAGTAATACATATAAAAAATGAAAATATGAAATCTCTTTCTATGAGTCAATATAAAAGTGGAAGTATAGATTTTATATTGACTCA
>Ga0256827_10003283_pt1 | contig 10291 bp, 4 predicted proteins | sample CV84metaG_FD_185977 | JGI IMG/M metagenome (GOLD analysis project Ga0256827, IMG submission 185977) | Hydrothermal vent microbial communities from East Pacific Rise, Pacific Ocean - CV84 | ecosystem: Environmental > Aquatic > Marine > Hydrothermal vents | place: Pacific Ocean: East Pacific Rise...
TAACTCTATCTTTAGAAGATAGAGAAAGGGATAATTTTTTCAGTAAAAAAGTAATTTTGGAAAGAGCAAAAAAGAAGCAAGTTAATGTATATGGAATAGATAAAATTCCTAATATGATTTGGAAAGAAACAAATGAAGAATTACCCCAATACTTCACAATATATTTAATTTCGTTGTTAAAAAAAGGTGGGAAAATTTTAAAAGCAACAGAGGAGACAAAAAAAATTCTTTCTTTATTAACAGATGAGTCTATTGCTAATCTATATACCTCTTTTAATAAAATTGCGAGAGAATATGATGAGGCATTAAGACTTGTTCCTTTTACCAAAGATGATAAATATTTAATCTTTTTAAAAGATTATATCACTCAATTAATTCAGAGTTATCGTGGTGCAACAGCTGCTAAAATAGTACCTGTTATTGCAGCGTTTAAAACAACTAAGGCGATTCAGTTATTAGATTACTTAACACTAAAAAAGAATGCAAAAGATGCTAGAGTTAATAGAGCTGCACTCTCCTCTTTAGATTCTATGGCTAAAGAGATGAATTTAACTAAAGAGGATCTATTAGATTATATCATTCCAACTTTTGGTTTCTCTAAAGAGGGAATAATCAATCTTGATTTTGGATCTCGTCAGTTTGAAATAAAGTTATTAGCAGATTTAAGCTTGTCGATAGTTGATAATAAAGGTAAAAAGTTTAAAAACTTACCTAAAGTTGGAAAAAATGATGATTTAGAAAAGGGGAATGAGGCTATAAAACTATTTAAATCTATTAAAAAAGATCTAAAAAAGCAAGTTAAGTTAGAAAAAAATAGATTAGAAAGAGGATTTTCTACAGCTAGAGTTTGGAGTGGAAAAAGTTGGTTAAATCTTTTTGTGAATAATCCTATAATGAGAATTTTTGCAACAAATTTAATTTGGGGAAAATATAAAGATGGAGAGTTATCTTTAGCTTTTAGATATCTAGAAGATGGAACCTTTTCTGATTTTGAAGATAATGAGTTAAATATTACAGACAATGATAAAATATCATTAGTTCATCCAATAGAGTTATGTGAAGATGGATTGCAAGCTTGGAGAGAGAACTTAGAAGATTACGAAATCAATCAACCATTTGAACAAATTAATAGAGAGATTTATGAATATGATAAAAAAGCAGGAGATTCTTTAGTTATTGAAGAGTTTAAGGGGTATATGCTAGGACGCTTTGCTCTTAAGAATGGAATGACTAAATTCGCTTGGCAAAGAGGTCCTGTAGAGGATGCTGGAGTTTACTATAGCTATAGTAAAAATTACGATAATGGATTCTCTTTTATTTTAAACTTTTTAGGTGATTATATTGGAAATTATGATGATAACAAAGAGATTCCTCTATATGATATATCTATCTATAAAAATGGAGAACCTACCTCTTTAAAAAATATACCTAAAAGATTATATTCAGAACTTCATTATGAATTAAAAAGAGTTACTGATAAAGGTAGTGGATTTAATGAAAATTGGCAATTAGTTCAATGGTAGAATTTTTTCAAAAAAATAAAATTCAATTAGGTTGATTTTATTTTACTTTTTAGTCTAAATTTGGTAGTATCAGATTATTTGGAGAATACCATGAGTATAAAATTTAATGATAATTTAGTAGAGGAACAAGTAAGAGTAGTTTTAGGTATAGATAAAGATATCATTATTACCCAAGATATGTTAGAAAAAGTAGAAGAGATTATTTTAGATAAAATTAAAATAAAAAATATTAGTGATTTTAAAAAATTAATTAATTTAAAAACAATAATAATTTATGATAGTCAAATAGAAGATTTTTCATCTTTAAATAATTTAATAAATTTAGAAACATTAGTACTAGTTGGAAATTCAATTAGAAAAATCAAATTTGTAGAAAAATTAGTAAATTTGACAACATTAGACCTTTCAGAGAATGATATTTTGAATCTTCTTCCTTTAAAAAACTTAAAAAACTTAAAAAACTTAAACCTTGCAGATAATGATATAGAAGATTTAACTCCTTTAAAGGAGTTAACAAATCTTAATGAATTAATTTTAGCAGAAAATGATATCGTAAATCTAACACCATTAGAAAATTTAAAAAACTTAACTCATCTAATTTTAGCAGAAAATGACATTGTAAACTTAGCTCCTCTAGAAAAATTAGTAAACCTAGAGGAGTTAAATCTATCAGAAAATAATATTATAGATATTATTGAAATTGAAAATTTAATAAAACTAAAAATTCTAGATCTTTCAATCAATGATATATTTAATATTGAACACTTAAAAAGTTTAACTGATTTAGAACAATTATACTTAAATAATAATTTTATAGAAGAGTTAACTGTTTTTGAGTTTTTAACAAATTTAACAGAAGTTGATTTATCATTAAACAGAATAACAGATATTGAACCTTTAAAAGGATTACTAAAACTTAAAAAAATATGGCTTTGTCAAAATGAAGTATCAGATATATCATCATTGGATAATTTAACAGATATAGAGGAGCTTTGGATTTGTGAAAATAAGAGAGAGAAGACCAAACAAGAAGATTAAAACTATTCCTAAAATCTAGATAATTCAAATTTAAACATTTCAACAAATTATATTTATTAGTTTTCATTAAAAATTAAACCCCAAAAAAAAAGGGGATTATAATCCCCTTTTTTATAAAATTTAAAATATCCTAAATTAGAATTTAAAACCAAAACCTATAGCAGGTGAATAGAAAGCTACTTCAAAATCATTATTCATAACTAAGTTAATTTCTGGACGTAACCACCATTTTTTTCCTTCAAAAGAGAAACCAGCAGATGCTGAAAAGTAACTTCCTTCTCCGAAACCATCCAAATTATCATTGCTACTATCTAAACCTGCAAAATAGTTATACTTTAAACTTCCATAAAGTACTGATTTACCACTCATTCTTTTAGATGCAATTACAGAAAGACCATATTTTTGTAAAGCTGCAGAATAGGTAATAGAAGGAGATATTGCTAATGAGAAATTATTCGTATCATCTCCAGATTTCATTAATTGAAATTTTACATCACCTTCAAACCAGAAAAAGTTTGTAACTTTAATACCAACATCCATACTTTCATTAAAACCAAATCTAAATAAAGTTTCTTGAAGAGTAGGTAGTGTAATGGTATCTTCTTTGGTTCCTGTTACATTTCCATCCATGTCATAAGTATGAGTAGTAATAGGTATAACTAATGTACTAAAACTTTGTCCCCACTCTATCTCATCTTTATCTAAAACTTCAGCTGTTTGATGTGATGTAAAAGATGGGCACCCAGGAAGTACCACTAGCAAGCTTACAAAAGCTAACATTGTAAGTAATTTTTTGAACATATTTCCTCCTAATAAAAACGTTCTTTGGATAAATCCATATCCATGTTATCATATAGACGAATTTAAATCAAGATTATTCAAATTAAATTAAATTTTTCTAGTAATTTTCAGAAAAAAATGGATTAATTATGGATGAATCTCTTTTTATTTTTTCATATTCTTTTTAAGTTTTATTGGATTCTATTTGAAATAGTAGTTGATTCAATCTATAAAATAGGTTATAAATAGTTTTTATTAAGTCTTTATGGCTTATAGAGTAAATTTGATGAATTTTATATCATCAATATAGTTAACAAGTAGGTTCTAACCTCTTGTATAATAAAAGGGATAAAATGTTATTATTGAATGATATTGATTTACAGTTTGGACATAAAATTATCTTTCAGAATTTAAATATTCATATAAAAAAGGGTAGTAAATACTCTCTTTTAGGAAGAAATGGAGCAGGTAAGACAACTTTTTTTAGACTTTTAACTCAAGAGCAGGAGTATGATAAGGGTTCTATTAAATTTATGGGAAAAAATATCAATATTGCTTATCTACCTCAGGAGATTTTAGAGTTATCAGATAAAACTATTTTAGAGGAGATTTTATCTGGTAGTAAAGAGTTAATTGAGATAGAGAATGAGTTAAAAAAACTAGAAGAGATAATTCACGAAGATGAGAAAGCTTTAGAGAGATATACACTTTTAAGCGAAAGATTTGAGCTTTTAGATGGTTTTAACAGAGAGAGCAAAGCGAAGCAACTTCTTTCAGGTATAGGCTTTAAACAAGAGGATTTTAATCAACCTATCTCTAAATTTTCTGGTGGTTGGAGAATGAGAGTTTATTTGACCAAACTACTTTTAAATAATCCAGACCTTCTTCTTCTAGATGAGCCTACAAACCACTTAGATCTACCTGCTATGATTTGGTTGGAGCATTATTTAAAATCATTTAATGGAACATTAATTATTATAAGCCATGATAAAATATTTTTAGAGAAGGTAACAGAGCATATTATTGAGATTGACCAAAATAGAATCTTTCTTTATAAGGGAGATTATGATTCCTATCTAAAGCAGAAAGAGGAGAATAGATTATTATTGATCAAACATTATAATAAACAACAAGAGGAGATGGAATCTTTAAGAAGATTTATCACAAAATTTAAAGCGAAAGCGACTAAGGCTGCACAAGCTAGAAGTAAGATGAAGCAGTTAGAAAAGATAGAGGCGAATGCGATTATTTTACCTCATAGTAGTAAAAAGATGAGATTTAATCTTCCTATTCCTCAAAAGAGTGGAAAAGAGGTTGTTAATATTAAAAATATGTCTAAACATTATAGTACTTTATCTATTTTTGATAATTCAGAGTTAACCATTTTAAGAGATGAAAGAGTCTCTATTGTTGGAGCAAATGGTATTGGTAAAACAACTCTTTTAAAAATTGTTGCCAATCTAACAGATTTTGATGGAGATGTTAAATTAGGTCATAATGTAAATTTTTCCTATTTTGGACAGCACCAAATAGAGGAGTTAAATTTAAATAATGATATTATAACAGAGATGCAAAATAGTGCTACCTACGATGATATTCCTAGAATTAGAACAATTTTAGGAAGTTTTATGTTTACTGGCGATGATGTGTTTCAGAAAATTTCAACTTTAAGTGGAGGAGAAAAGAGTAGACTTGCATTAGCGAAAATGTTACTTTTCAAAGCGAATCTTCTTCTTTTAGATGAGCCTACAAACCATTTAGATATAGATTCTAAAGATATTTTACTAGAAGCATTAAAAAATTATGAAGGAACTATTCTTTTTGTTTCTCATGATAGATATTTTATTAAAAATTTGGCAACAAATATTGTCTCTATAGAGGATAAAAAACTTGTTAAGTATCAAGGTGGATATCAATACTATATTGAGAAATTAGAAAATGCTAATAATATTACTAATAATGAAAAAAGAGTTGAACAACCTAAAGGCAATAAGAAAGATAAAAATCAAAAACGTTACGAAGCAGAGTTAAGGAATAAGAAATCTAAGATTTTAGCACCTTTAAAAAAGGAGTTTAATAAAATTGAGAGTTTAATAGAGGATTTAGAAACTAAGAAGGAGGAGTATCTAAAAGAGATATCTAATCCTGAGTTTTATACTAAAAATAATGGAACCTATATTGATAAAATTAATAAAGAGATGAAAACTCTTGATGATACTTTAGAAAAACAGCATGAAAAATGGGAGGAACTTTATCTAGAAATAGAAGAGATAGAGGAATCATTTCAGATATAAAGTGTTTAAAACCTCTTTGTTAGAGGGTGGGAGTTTAGAGTTATTATGAAGCATATAGAGAGTTTATTAAATCCAGCAGTAATATATTATCTTTTAAAGAATTATAATAGAATAGCTTTAATAGTACCTGATAATAAAATAGTTGACAAAGTATCTGAAGAGATAGAGCTTCTATCAAAGTTAATAAATAAGAAATTCTATCCTGTAAAGATATATGAGAACAACCTTATTGATGAGCAGTTTTTTGATTTTGAAAAGTATCAAGAGGAGAGTGCATCACTTTATCAGTTTAGTAATAAGGGACGTATTCCAATAATCTCTGCAGAAGCCATTTTAAGAAAAACTTTTCTACCAGATGCAATAAACAGTCAAAATATTAGGGTTGGAGAGAGTTTAGATATTGCAAAGTTAGAGAAAGATTTAATAAATATGGGGTATCGTTATGAGGTTCCTGTAGAGGAGAAGGGAACTTATCAAGTAAAGGGAGGGATTATCGATCTTTTTATCCCTTTATACGATAATCCTATAAGAGTTGAGTTATTTGGAGATGAGATAGAGTCAATTCGTTTTTTTGATGCAAATTATCAAACATCTTTAGATGAGATTAAGGAGTTTGAGTTAATTCAGAGTATAAATTTTGACTTTAGTGAAAAGAATCTTAATAATTTTAATAGTTATATGGATAATCTTTATAGAGAGGAGAAGATATCTTTTGATGCAAAGGAAGTGTTAAAAGAAACAGCAGAGAAGAAAATATTTGATCTCTCTTTAATTAAGTATGCTCCATTTTTCTATGATACGACAACATATCTATCTATCTTAAAGAAGAAAAAAAAGAAGATTTTTATATATGATCCAGCCTCTGTAGAGAAAAAGATTGATTTTTTAAAGTCTAGTGGAGATTTTGATCTCTACTACATTAATAAATCATTTAGAGGTATTGCAACAATCTCTCCTATAATAGAAGATGATAATAAGGTTATTTTAGATTCTGACATAAAGAATCCCTATAGAATTATCTTACAAGAGCCTAAAACATTTTTTAGGTTATCATATTTAATAGAGGAGATATTAAAAGAGAATAAAACTGTTAATATTTTTTATACGGTAGCCGAGAAGAGAAAAGATATTATTGAGATTTTAAATAGATTTAACATTGTTCACGACTCAATTATATGGCATAAGGGATTATTAAAGAATGGTTTCCAGACAGAGGAAGGGATTTTTATTAGTGACTATTTAATTTTAGGAGAGTATACACCTCAGCATCTAAAGAGGAGTGCAAAAAATATTATCTCCTCCTTCTCCGATTTAAATAAGGGAGATTATATTGTTCATTCCAACTATGGAATAGGAAAGTATCAAGGGTTGATAACAAGAGAGATTGGTGGAAATCCTACAGACTTTTTAGAGATACATTATGCTAAGAGTGATAAACTATTTGTTCCTGTATATAATATTTCTATGCTTTATAAACACAGTTCTTCAGAAGCAACGGTAAAACTAGATTCTTTTAGAAGTAAAGCGTGGGAAAACAGAAAATCTAAGATTAAGAAGAGTATTGAGGTTGTTGCAAAGGATTTAATTAAATTATATGCTAATCGTATAGAGACAAAGGGTATCTCCTTTTCTGAAAATGACGAACTCTACGATGCTTTTTGTAAAGATTTTCCATTTATATTAACTGATGATCAACAAACTACTATAAATGAAGTTAATATTGATATGGAAGCGATAAAACCTATGGATAGATTAGTTTGTGGAGATGTAGGTTTTGGAAAAACAGAAGTTGCTATGCGTGCAGCTTTTAAAGCTGTGGTTGATAACTATCAAGTTGCTTTACTCGCTCCAACAACAGTACTTTCATTTCAACATTATTTAAGTTTTATAGATAGATTTAAGAATTTTCCAATTAATATAGAGTATATAAGTTCATTTAAGAGTGCAAAGGAGAAGAGAGATATATTCGAAAGGTTACGACTTCATAAAATTGATATTTTAATAGGAACTCAATCTCTTTTAGCGAAGAAAACAGAGTTTAAAAATCTTGGTCTTCTTATTATCGACGAGGAGCAGAAGTTTGGAGTAAAGGATAAGGAGAGATTAAGAGATCTTAAAGCTAATCTTGATACAATGACAATGACTGCAACACCGATACCTAGAACATTAAACTTTTCATTATCTGGAATAAGAGACTTATCAATTATAAAGACAGCTCCTAAAAATAGAAAGGCTGTTAAGACTGTTGTAATAAGAAAGTTTGGTAAGAAGATAAAATCTGCTTTAGAGTATGAATTAAAACGTAATGGACAGATATTTTATATTCATAATAGAATAGGAACTATCTATAAAGAGGCTGATTATATATTATCATTGGTTCCAAATATAAAGATGGCTATTGCTCATTCCGATATTCCTAAGAAAAAACTAGAAAAGATTATGATAGATTTTTACAAGGGCAAATTTGATCTACTTTTATCAACAAATATTATAGAGTCTGGTATTGATATTCCAAATGCGAACACAATGATTATTGATAGAGCAGATACATTTGGTTTATCCTCACTTTATCAGTTAAGGGGTAGGGTAGGGAGGTCTGAGGTACAGGGATATACTATTCTTGTAACTCCATCTAATGCAAAGTTGAGTAATATTGCACAAAGACGTCTATCTATCATCTCTAGATATACAGATTTAGGAAGTGGTTTTCAAATTGCGATGCAGGATTTAGAGATTCGTGGTGCGGGTTCTCTTTTAGGTTATGTTCAGAAGGGACATTTTAACTCAATTGGTTACGAAGCTTATATGAATTTTCTAAAAGATGCAATTGCAGAGCTAAAGGGAGAAAAAAGAGTGGGTGATTTTAAGGTAGAGCTTAATACTACTTTTGTAAGTTTAATCCCCGCTACATTTATTAAAGATGAGTTTACTCGATTATCATTTTATAAAAGAATATCTAATGCAATCAGTAATAAAGAACTAAATGATATAGCAAAAGAGCTAAAAGATAGATTTGGAAAACTTCCAGAAGAGGTAAATAACTTTATAAAATTAATAAAAATCAAAGCGAAAGCAATAACTTATAAGATATCTAAAGTAACTTTAAGTGATGGTTTTCTATATTTAAAACTTTCAGACCCTGATCTAATCAACTTAGTGAGCTTGATGCCATATTTAGTTAAACATAGAGAGGTTAATATCTCTCCAACTAATGAGATATCAATCAAAGGAGAGTTTTCCTCTATAGATGACCTATTAAAAACTTTTGAACTTCTTGTTGAGGCTGTCTTTTAAGAGTATTAACTTAATTTTTAATTCCCATGAATAATAACTCTATAAGCATGTATTTTAAAATTGGCTGTTTTATTTTGAGCAATTACTCTAAAAGCAACAGATAAACCCTCTGTATTTTCCATTACTCTATTTCCAAAGTCAGGAACATTAAAAGTATGTTTTACTATATTACTTCCTGTTTTAAAAGTATAAGCAGGTGTATCAGCTACAAGAACTCTTGTTGTGTTATCAGGATTAAATCTAGCCTGAATATAAACATCATATAATAGATTTTGACCACTATTATTCGTATATTCTACCTCTATAGTAATTGTTTTATTCTCAAATTGAAATACATTGGGAATAATTTGTCTTATATAAAGATATCCTAAAGTAGAACTATAATTTGCATCTACTTGAACTCCATCTGAGATATTAGATGTTGATACAATAAGATTGTCATCATTAGTTTTAAATATCCAATTTGGAGAGATAAAAGTACCTCCACCATGAATATTTTGATTATCAATATTATAATTAATTAATTTAAATTTACTATCAGTAATTTTATTTCCTCCTGGTCCTAAAGTACATCTTGCATTAGAATCAAGATTTCCATCTGTACATATAGAGTTCCATATTATATTACTATAATTATCATAAAGGGCTAACTTTTCATTATCTATAAGTAGGTGATGTACTCCCTCTCTATATGTTGCAGAATGCCATATTCCTGAATTTTCATCATTGTAAACGACTAAGTTTCCATCTGCTTGAAATTTAAAGTAATAACCACAGTTAGAACAACCTGTATTTGTATCTGTTTCCCATAATGCTGAATCATTATCATAAAGAACAAGATTTCCATCATATTGCATTCTTAATGAAGATTCTCGTAAATTAACTCTTTCCCCCATGTCTAATCTTAAACCATTAGGTAAAAATATTTTAGAAATAGGAATAATCAAACAATCTAATCCATTTAAATAATATCCCTCATAACAATCACAAACAGGAGAACTGTTTTCAACACTACAAACTCCATGATTGCTACAGTTTTCAGTATCGCAAGGATTAGTACAACTATGAGCATCACAAACTAAATTATTATCATTACAATCTGATGTTGTGTCACACATTCCTGTTTTTAGTTCACAATCTCCACTACTTGTATTACACTCTTTCCAACTATCACATGTAACTCCACTACAAGGATCATTATTATCTATTATACAAACTCCACCATCTAAATGGTAACCTGTAGCACAATTGGAACAAATATCTCCCCTATAAGCAATATCACAATCACAAACAGGAGAACTATTTTCAACACTACAAACTCCATGGTTGCTACAGTTTTCAGTATCACAAGGATTAGTACAA
>Ga0256827_10003284_pt1 | contig 10290 bp, 14 predicted proteins | sample CV84metaG_FD_185977 | JGI IMG/M metagenome (GOLD analysis project Ga0256827, IMG submission 185977) | Hydrothermal vent microbial communities from East Pacific Rise, Pacific Ocean - CV84 | ecosystem: Environmental > Aquatic > Marine > Hydrothermal vents | place: Pacific Ocean: East Pacific Rise...
CTGTTATTTTTCCAAACATGTATAGTGTTTATTAAATCCATTATTTCATTTATTTCAGCTATTATAATGTTTGTCAAATCAACATTTTCTTCTAAATATTTAAATTTTACGAAATAACCTTTTATTTCTTCCAATGAATCAGGTTTTATCTTTATAGATTTGGGAAATTCTAATATCATATTTTACCTTTACAATTTGTCTTTATATTTTAATAAGAATTCGTATTCTTCGTCTGTCATTTTGTTTTTAATCACTTCCAGTTTGTTTTCTAAATCAGAAAAATATCTATTTAAGGAATTGTGTTTTTCCCAATGGAATTTTCTTATATCAATATTAACAATTTCTTCCGTTTCAAAATATAATTCTTTAAGTAAGAATAATAATTTTTCTAAATCACTTTCTATATATATTTTTGCTTCTAATAAATTTTTAGTCCATTCTGCTGATTTTAAATCCAAACTAGAAGTTTCTAAAAATACAGTTACACCGTTCTTATAACCAGATATAATATAAGCGTTTTCCTGGTTTTTTAATTTATTTGTATCCGTAGAAATATCTTCAATATTCCCCCTGCTAATAACTTCCATTGTTTCTTCTTCTTCTTCTTCTTCTTCTTCTTCTATATCTTCTTCAGGTATATTTTGATTTCTACTTATTTCTTCTGTTATTTCTTCTATATTTTCTATCTGTTCTTCGTTCTTAAATTGTTCAACTAAATCTTCTACATTTTCTTCCGGAGTTTCGCTTTCACTATCTTTTTTAATATTATCTTCCGGAATTTCAGTTGTATTATCTTCTTCCATTTCTATCATACCTTCAGTGTTTTCTATCTCTACACTCGTATTATCCAAATTGTTTTTCCCGCTCATATTAAACCTTTTTCTCTTATTATAAAAGTTATAAATAATATTTTTATAATAAGAGAAAAAGGTTTAACATAAATGAAAAAAATATTTCTTTTATTACCATTATTTAATTTACTTAATTCTTCTATTGTTGACGTATTTGAATGTAAAGATAATATATGTAATACAAAACAAAAAATAAAACAAGAGTTCATAAGTGTAGATAAAATGAGTTTAACTTTTAAAGATAAACATGATTTAAAAGATTTGAAAAATATTTATAAGATAGAAAATATTTCTAAATTAAAAGAAGCGAGATTTACAGGTATTACCTTATCAAAAGACAATTTAGAACCAGTACTAAATATTCATGATTTTTTTGTAAAAAATATTATTACGAAATCTCATAATAAATATATTTTAAACGGAGATATACATTTACATGCAAAAGGAATTAAATATATACATAATTATATTAATGAAAAACTATTCTTGGCAGAGAAAAAAGAATTTATCGATGGGTTTATAAGAAAAGTTTTAAAGAACACCAATATCTCAACAGAAGAAGAAATAGAATTTTTGATACCTTTTATTAGTAAGACTGCATTCAATATGTTAGACGGATTATATAGCACAGATATAAAAATAACCTTTAAAGAAATCTTAAATAATGAAGAGATTACTTATGATTTTAAAATTAGAAGTTATAATAATATGTATTTAGATGGCAAAATTATCTTTAAATTGCCTAATTATAACTATGAAATATTTAAATATAAACCAGATTTAGATTTAATAGTTAAACGAATTAAAATTAAAGGTTATACTTCTTTTGGTTTGTCAAATAAAAAAATTAATAAAGATGAATTATATTTATTTCTCTTTGATAAATACAAATATTATTTTATTAATAAATTTGAAGATATTATAAACAATAGAAAATTTTTCAAAAATCACTTTCAAGAAAGAGAACTTGTGTTATCCAGTATGGAAAATACATTTAATATATTTAGTGGTACACATTTTATAAATATAGATTATGTAAACACCGAAGATGTATTATTCTCAACCCTTTTTAAAGAATTGTTATACAAATAATCTTTTTAATATCTATTTAATGCAATAATATATAATGCCAAAATAGATACCAAGGATAATATTAAAGTATATTTATTATATTGTTCCCGTGGTATCTTTAGCTTTTCCGATACGTAATAATTAGCATATAAATTTATTATATAGATAAATATTACTATTATGTAAATGTATTCCATTTTTCAACCTTTAGGAGATTATAAATAAATTTCCAAATATAAACATTTTTAACTAAATAATATTTTATACTTATTTGTTATAATAATATAAAAAAAGGAAACTAAAATGGCTAATCAAATAAACACCACAGAACAAGTAGAAAAACTACAAATTATTTTTAAAGATAAATTTACTATACTTAATAAATTGATGCAAGATTTACAAATTTTACTTACAAATTCACGTGAACCAAATAATAAAACACCATACACAGCAACGGAAAAAAATAATATCATATCCCTAAATAATAATATTGAAGACTTAAAATTAGATTTAAAAGATATTTTAAAAGAGATAGAAGAATTATTAAAAAGTTTAGAAGATAAAGATGGTGATAAAAAAGAAGGCGATATTATGGTTCAAGATAAAGAAGAAGCAGATAGAAAAGCCAAATTTGAAGAAGAAGAAGAATTAGAGAAAGAAAAACTTTTAGAAATAATGAAAATATTAAATATGCTTAAAAATAACGTATTAGATATTTCAGAAGCATTAAGTATGATAAGTAGAATAGGACAACATTTTGTTGCTAAAGTAAAAATGGACATCCCTATGAATAGTTACACACAACAAAGTTTTCAAGAAATGAAGAATGTTTTAAATGAAACAGAAAAGAAAACAGGTAACACTTTTGGTTTTAATCAATATCAACCAAAAATGAAACTAATAGGTGAAACTGTTGAAAAGAAAAAGAAAATAAAAAATAACAAATCTAATATATTTGCTCCTAAACCTGAAATAAGTTAAAACAGGTAAGGGTCAAAACCATCTAAAAAATTATCCATATGCGTAGTATCTATATAGTTATCCGGATTTATTTTTAATAATTTTAATAATTTTTCCATTTCTTTAGATATAAATTCATTTTTTTCTAAATACACTTCCACACCATAATTAGATGATACTTTTTTTATATATGCGAATAACTCTTCTATATCATATATCGATATATTAAAATCATTCTTATAATCAACTACGTTAAAGTTTGTTAATAGTATTTGTGTACAACCCTGTGATTGTGATTGTGATACGTAAGCTGAAACTAAGTTTTTAATTTGGGTTGATTTGATATTAATAACATACCGATTTTCTTTTCCTATTACACTATTCTTATTTAAATTTGCGTTATCAATAAAGTAATCTTTATCAGTATACATATCGTATATTCCAAAAGAAACTTCACAATATACGTTCTTATATTCTTTTTTTAGTTCATTTAATTGATAAGAAGTAATTTGATTAAAATTAACCGTTATATTACCTTTCGGATATGGAATTTTTTGTGCATTAAGTGTAATTAGTGCAAAAAACACTATCAATATTATCTTTTTCATAGTAACCTTTTTTATAAGTATAACATAATCTAAGAAATCAGACTATATGTTAATCTATATTTTCATTTAAGTTGTATATAAGCGTTGCTTTAATATAATATTAACAGAAAAAAGTATATAATATAAATATATACAAAATATTTCAAGGAGAAATTATATGGGATTATACGAAAGAGATTACGCAAGAAACGGTTTTAGTGTAAATACAGGAAACGAAAGTACTATTATTGCGTTTATTAAAGAAACTTATAAATTATTTGGAGCTTCGATGCTTGCAGGAGCAGCAGGAGCATATGTCGGAATTCCTTTAGCACAAAGCATTAGTTCTATGTCGTTAATGTTGTTTATTGTAGAAATAGGATTATTAATAGGTTTATTTGTTTATAAAAAAACACCAGGTTTAAATTTAGCTTTATTATTCGGCTTTACTTTTATGACTGGTATCACTATTGCACCTTTATTATCTAATATACTTAATATGGTTGGCGGCGGCGCAATAGTTGGTAATGCCTTTGCAATGACTTCCGTTGTATTTGGCTCTATGAGTTTATTTGCAATAAAGACAAAACAAGATTTTACAGGTTATGGAAAACCACTTATGATTTCTATGATAGTTATTATTGTATTTAGCTTAATTAATGCATTTGTTTTACACAATCCAATTATGTCGATAATTATATCTGGTGTAGTTACATTATTATTTTCTATCATGGTGGTATTTGACACACAAAATATTATCAAAGGAAATTACGAAACACCAATAGAGGGTGCTGTAGCATTATATATTGATTTTTTAAATATATTTACCAGCTTACTTCATTTATTCGGTATATTTGATTCCGACGACTAAATGTACTTGACAAGATATGTATTAAATATAAATACATATCTGTTCTTTTATAATATTAGTAAAGAAAGGACTAATAATGAGTATATTTAAAGATAAAAAGTGTTTTACAGATTCTGAACTTATGGAAATGCTTGAAGAAGCGATGGAAGTAGGGGTTAAAAAGACAAAAGCAGAATTTACCAATGCACAACTTGAAAAATTAAATGAAAATTTTATTAACGATTTAAAAGATAAAATTAAAGTAGGAAAATCTAGAATATCTACATTAACAAAAGAAAATTCTGACATTAAAAATGAAAACATTAAATTAAAAAAACAATTATCTATTGAAAAAAGTAATTCTAAAACTTTCTTAGAAACAATATTTGAACAACAAAAATTATTAGAAAAAATATCTATAAAATTACAACTAAAAGATATAAAATTATATGAAGTAGTCAATCAACTTATTATTAAAATAAAATTACCTAATAAAAAAGACTTAAAGATTAAAAACAAAGATTCTGTCGAATTGGAAGTAGAGCAAAAAAATAGAAAAAACAAAAACATAGACATTTTAGCTTAATCGTAACTTGTGATAACTCCCCGTCATGAATGATGAGGTTTCTTACTTTCACTTTCCTAAAAAAAGAACATGAATGCTTCCATTGCAGAAGTCTTACTATCACTAAGTTATACGTGTTTATCCACACGTTTTTATTTATTACTTAATTACTAATTGAATCCTCACAGCATTACCTGTATGCAGAATTTATAAACTTTTTCTTTAAGCTTGAAGTAATATTAACTATATTCAACTTAAAATAAGCAAAAACAAATATCTATGATATTTAGAATTTTGTTTATAGGTTCTACAGGGCGAAGCTTGCGACTGTCTTAGATAAATCCTTGACGTCGCATTGATACAATTTTGTTTCTTGTAAATATATAGTTGTATATTTTACTTGTAATAGTATCTCTAGCTTGGTCCATTAATATACCTTCTTTAATACTAGCTTCAGAACTTATCTTGGAAATCATAGTGTTCAAATCACTTATATATTGTTTTATTTTAGCGTGTAATACTTTATCCATATTATTATTTTGATAAAGATTCTAATTGAGCTATTTCTGCTTCTATTTCAGAACGTTTTTCTATATTTAAAGTCTTGTCTTTTATCAATTTATCTTCTAATTTAATTATTCTTTCTAATATACCTGAAGTATTCATTTTTATTCCTTTTTGTTATAATTATTAAAAAACTTGGTTTATTTTATTTTTTATATTATAATGACAAAAAAAATAAACATATTAAAGGAAAATTATGAAAGAAAATAAACGAAATGAAGCTTTTGTTATAAACAATATATCATTTAAAAATAAAAATAAAAAAAGTTATGGAAAAATATCTAGAAATATAACAACAAGTTCTTTTACAAATTTTTTATTCCTGAATTCTTATGATGGTGTGAATTGGTCTTTACAAACTAGTATAGATTTAGATGATAATTTAGAATTTTTAAAAGAACTTAAAATAAATAAGAGAAATAATTCAATTCAATTTGTTGGCCTTTTTGAAAACAAAAAACAACAAGCATATATATCCAAAAATTCATATGATAACTATTCTTTAATTTTAAGTTTAATAGAAGATAATGAAGAACCCGTTTGGCATCTATCTTATTCAGCAAAAATTAAAGATTTCGATAGCATTAAATTCTTTTAATATGAAAATTTAAGGACTTTTTAATAAATATTATTGTATAATATTTAAAACAAAAAGGATTTAATTATGAATAATAAAATTATTTTAACAATTGGACTAGTGGCTTTACTATTTAGTGGTTGCGCTTCTAAACAAATCGATAACAGTGCCTCTAAACAAGAAATTTATGAACGCTCTAATATCGCAGCAGATAAAGCTTTTCAAGGTCTAGATAAAGAATTTGATAAAAATATTAAATAACAAATAGTTTTGTTTCAAGTATTTGTTTATTTGAAACATTCATATCAACATATTCATCTTTATATAAAAACATATCGTCTTCTATACTTTCCAATTCTAATTCACTTGTTAAATCTATATTATTAAAAAATAATTGTTTTAAATATATCTTTTCTATATTCAACTGTTTTTTAAATTCTTTCATTATATTTAATAATTCTATTTTTATAGTATCTTCCTTAACTTTCATATTACCCTGTAAGTTATTAAGTATATAAATATTATTAGTCATATTTAGCTTTAGTAACATTCCCCACAATATTGGTACACCTTTTTTATTTGTAACCAATATGTTGAAATGATTTTTATTTAATTGGTCCAACACAGCTGTACTATTTATATCTATACAAACACTTTTAAGACCTCTAGCAAGTAAAGACGGTATATGTTGATGCGTTTGCACTTCTAACGTATATTTATCCTTCCTATGTATTATAGGGGTATATTTTACAGTGGAATTATATTCCTCTAATAATTCTTTGTTACTAATTACACGCTCTAGTAGATTAAACATTGTTATAGTTTGTCCCATCTGATTTGATATTTTTATATCTTTATCAGTTACGGCAATATGTTTGCTAATTTTTAATTTTAATTTTTCTACCTTTTCCCTCTCCTCTTCTAATATAATAGACTGAAAATCATTTGCATTTTTTATCTTCACCAATCTATCTAATGTTATTTTTGTTAATATTTCAGATAATGAAACTGCATTGTTTATAAAAGTATCCATTGCACTGGTAGAATAATTTATAGACACAAAAACACTTATAAACTTATTTATAAATACATTAAACTTATTAGAAATATTTTTGATATTTCGCTGATTCATTATAAATTTAAAATCATCACCTATAATAGTAAATAAAACATCATGAACAAAACTTTCATCCGGTATTTTATTTTCTATATTTATAATTTTTAATTTTTCTTTTTTTAAAATATATTTAGTTATTTTTAATAAGAATATTCTTATTTGTTTTTCGTTTATACCTATTCTTTTTAGCTCTTTAAAAGTATTATAAAAAAACATAGAATTAAGACCACCAGATACATTATTGTAATCCTTACTATCTTTCTTTGTGTTTATCGAATGATTAAAAAGCTTACATTGCTCCACAATATTGGTTAATACAACTTTACTTTTTCTTGTTATATCCGTAGATTGAATACTTTTTATTATCTTATAATCTTCCGATGTGTATTTTAAATTTCTATTTATTTTTTTTAATTGTTGCGCGCTATCTTTATATCTTATTGTTTTTAATACTAATTCCATTTGATATATCTTTTCAACTTCTTGAATATTCGTTAATTTGAATAAATGATAATTTTCTAAAAATTCTACATACGACATAAGCTCAGTTTCACCTATATAGTAATTATAAAAATAATATGATTTTGCCATAAATTTATAAAATACATCCTTAAACACATATTGAGAACTATTCTCTATATATTCTTTTAATTTATATAAATTTTTAATATCTTCTTTTATATCTTTTAGTATTATTTTTTTTGTGATAATTTTATCTACATTTGTTATATATTTTTTTATTAAACCTTCGTCTCTAGGAATATCAGCTTTATTTTTTATACCTTGTTTAACTAAATTACTTATAGAACTCATTAAGTTTATATATTGTTTATCTGATTTTGTTATTTTACTTTCTATTATTTTTTCAAAAGCAGAATCAATAGTTATCCTATTGTCATAAATTGAAGATAATATAGTATTAAAAAAGTCTATAGTTGTAAAACTTATATTCTGATTATCAATCCTAATATTTTTAATTTTTAATTTTATATCAGTTTCCCCAAATAAATTTATATCACTATCAAAGCCTTTAAAAATATTATACATAATATTTTTATTAGATAATTCCTCACTTTTAAGGATAGATACCGGGTAATAACCATCTTCTTCTATTGATACCAATAACTGAACATCTTCTTCATATTTATTTAGAATTAAATCCATTTTATAGATTTGATAGATAACCGCATTTATATTTTTATTTGCATATTGTAGAAAATATTTAATATTATTTAAAATATGTGTCGTTATAAAATCCACCATAAGCTCTATATAAACCTTATAACTTTTTTGCTTATAAATTTCATTTTCTGGTTTTTTAAAAAATAGAGCGATACTTGATTTATTTTTTTCTGTATGCATATATCTAGCAAAATATTTATCTATATCATCTTTTACAGAATAATAAATTTTGTAATATAATTTTTCTTTTTTTAATCTAGAGTAGTTTCCTTGGAGTTTTTTTAATTCTTCTTTTTCGCTTGGCATATCTATAAATTTGAATTTTTTTAATTCCATTTCTACTCCTTTAATATTATATTTTATACTAATATAATATTTCTTAATTTATGTTTAAGTTATAAGATGTTATATTATCTTAAATAATTTAAGGAATTGAAAAATGAAACAATATTTAGACTTATGTAATAGAATTATAAATGATGGAGAACTAATCCATAATGAGAGAACTGGTAAAAATACTTTAGCAGTTATAAATGCCGATTTAGAATATAATGTTGGTGCAGGTGAATTTCCTATGGTAACAACACGTAAGACATTTTATAAATCAGCTATTGCTGAACTTATAGGATATATCCGTGGATATGATAATGCATCTGATTTTAGAAAAATAGGAACAAAAACATGGGATGCCAATGCAAACCTAAACGACTCTTGGAATAGCAATCCCGCTAGAAAAGGTGAAGATGATATGGGAAGAGTTTATGGCGTTCAAGGACGTTCTTGGAAAACGCCAGAAGGAAAAACTATAGACCAACTTAAAAAAGTAGTAGAAGATTTAAAAAAAGGAATAGATGATAGAGGGGAAATTATATCGTTTTATAATCCTGGAGAATTCCATCTAGGTTGTTTAAGACCTTGTATGCACACACATACATTTTCATTGGTAGGTGATACACTTCATCTAACTAGCTACCAACGGTCTTGTGATGTACCATTAGGATTATCTTTTAATATGATACAAGTTTATACTTTTTTAGCTTTAATGGCACAGATAACAGGTCATAAACCAGGAAAAGCTTATCATAAAATTGTTAATGCACATTTTTATGAAGACCAAATTGATTTAATGAAAAATGTACAAGTCAAACGCGAACCTTTTGATTTACCTAAACTAATTATAAATCCAGATATTAAATCTTTAGAAGATTTGGAAACTTGGGTAACTATGGATGATTTTAAAATAGAGGGATACCAACATCACGAAAGCATCAAATACCCTTTTTCAGTATAAAAATGGAAAAATTTAATGCAGAATTATCCCATAGAAAAAGAAATAAAAAATAGGTTAGAATATGAAAAAAATATTTCAAAAAATTACACAAGAAATTAAAGATAAATATTATTTTTGGTTTGTTATAGAAAAAAATGAGTTTGATAAATCATTAGATTTTGATATAGATGAATATGCAAAATTAAAAAATGAAGAAGAAAAACTACAATTTCAGTATGACTTAATGAAAAGAAGAAATCGTGCACACGAATTAGATTTAGAAGGATAATGATATGATTTTATCAGCAATTGTCGCAATGACATATAATGGAGTAATAGGGAAAGATAATGATATGCCATGGTCTTTAAGAAGTGATTTAAGTAATTTCAAAAAAATAACTAGTGGTAATACAATTATTATGGGAAGAAATACTTACGAAAGTATAGGCAAAGCTCTTCCAAACAGAAGAAATATAGTTATTACAACGCAAAAAATAACTTATTCCGATGCAGAAACATATCATTCAATAAAAGATGCCATAGAAGCAGTAGAAAATGAAGAGGAAGTTTTTGTTATTGGGGGTGGACAAATATATAAGGAAGTTATTGATAAAATAGATAAATTATATTTAAGCTTAGTAAATACTAAATTGGAAGGAGATACTTTTTTTCCACATTTTACAAAATCATTGAGAC
>Ga0256827_10003285_pt1 | contig 10290 bp, 9 predicted proteins | sample CV84metaG_FD_185977 | JGI IMG/M metagenome (GOLD analysis project Ga0256827, IMG submission 185977) | Hydrothermal vent microbial communities from East Pacific Rise, Pacific Ocean - CV84 | ecosystem: Environmental > Aquatic > Marine > Hydrothermal vents | place: Pacific Ocean: East Pacific Rise...
TAAAACCTAAAATACCCGATATATATCTTACATATCCAATAATAACTGATTTACTATTTAACCCATTATATTCTACTGATGAAAAAGAAGAACTATTTGATTTATAAACCAATATATTAAAGTTATTCTTTTCCTCTTCACTTCCTTCCAAGAAATAGTATGAATCTAAAGGAATAAGAGGAATTGTTCCTATATGAAAAAATTTTGTTTTAATAGAAGTCTCTCCAACTTGGTCAACTCCACCATATAAATCTGTACCAAAAACCATAATTTACTCCTTATTTTTACAAATTTCTCCACTTTATAAAAAGTAGAGAAATAGCTATCTATGGCCAAAGTTCAGGCAATCTCTCAGGGTCTTTACCAAACCATTTATTATAGAGCTTTGTATACGTTCCATCTTTAACAGCTTTTTGAATAGCAAAATTAATAGCATCTCTTAGATTTGACTCATTTTCTGCTATTCCCATACCATAAGGCTCAAAAGAGATGGTATCTCCTACTACTTTAAATGCTCCATTACTGTCATTGGCTTGTGTAGTACACCAAACCAAATCGGTAGTGATAGCATCAATTTTTCCTTTTTTGAGAGCCATAACAGCTTGTGGATACTCTTGAAAATAAACTACTTGAGCATTAGAAACTAACTTTTTAAAGTTCTCTCCACTGGTTGCTCCTTGAATTGCTCCAACTCTCTTTCCTGCAAAATCTTTTGCTTCTTTTTCACTAGAATCAACTCTAGTTAAAACTGATTGCCCATCAAAAAAATAAGAGATAGTAAAGTCTATGGTATCATCTCTTGCTACTTTATGGGTCATAGAAGCTGCTGCAATATCTATCTGCCCTCCTGCAACTAAAGGAATACGGGTTTTTGAAGTAACCTGTTGAAATTCAACCTTTACATCTAAATCTTTGGCTATATAGTTTAATAAATCAATATCAAATCCAACTACTTCACCCTTTTCATTGGTAAAACCAAAGGGTTTAAAATCGTATTTAACTCCTGCTTTTAATACACCTGCTTTTTTTATTTCAGTTAATTTATCACTTGATGATGAACTGTTCTGACCACAAGCAATGAAGAGTAACGTCATTGCTATAAGTAAAATCTTTTTTAACATCTAATTTCCTTTTTTATTTTTTTAATTTATTTACAAAGACCCAAAATTTTATCATCAGCTGTACAGACAGATATTGGAGTTGGTCTAGGTTCAGGTACAACCGTACTTCCACAGACTTCATTGACAACAGGATGGTACAACCACCCCCCAGGTAATGGAGGGTTACACTCATTTGGAACTTGTTTCCATTTTGGATGAGGAGTACTATCTGCTTTAGATGAATTTGCTTGTAGAATTGGTAACTTTTGATTTAAACTCTGAACAAACTTTTTAAGCTTGCTAGTTGTACCACGATTTTTGTAATTATACGTTACAAGAAATGCTTTGGTTGTTAAAGTAGGTATATCCTCATTTATCCAATGATAATTTTTTTCATGAATATCAGCTGTATAGTAACTACTAATTGGATTATGATTAGAGTTTTTTTCATCATAAGGGAGAAGCTGAATAATTTGTTCTGAACCTTTAGCTACATATTTGGTTAAATTTCCTACAGGTTGACCAGCCACTTGTATAATTGCATCAATTTTTTTATGTGATAGTTGCATTAATGTTCTTTTAAAAAAATCTCCTTTTTTATCATTTTTTTCTGCTGTACCTGTTACATAATTTTTAAGTTTTTCTCCAAATAACTCTTTATACAACAACAAACTTGTCATTGCTGTACCACTTTTTGGCTTTCCAATGAATATTTTTTTTCCTTTTAAATCACCAAAATTTTTAATAGAAGTATCTTTTCGTGTCAAAATATGTATCTCTTCATTATAAAGAGGCTTAATAACACGTAAACTGTTAACCAATTTTTTTGATTTCTCCTCTCCTTGACTTGCTCTTCTTTTAAGCTCTTGAAGTACATCATTTTGTACAATTGCAAATTTAAGTTTAGGATACTTAGGAGAGATAAGCTTATAAACATTATCTAACGAACCATTTGAATTAATTGCCTTTAAATCAATACACGCATCAGGAGCAACATATTGTGCTAAGTTTTTTCCTATTTGAAAATAGGTTCCTGTTTTTGAACCTGTTGTTATCTCATAGGTTGTTGTCTCTCGACAAACTGCTGATAATAATACGGGAAAAAAGAGTATTCCCAGCGTACTATATTTATTAATCCTTTTCATTACTTATCCTTTTATTTTTTTCACATAAGCCCAATAGTACATCATCATCTGTACACTCATTAATAGAACCTGAATGAACTTGATTTCCATTTAATAGACTCTTTTTGACATTAATAGCTATGTTGTTAAGTTTACTATTTTGTTCATCAATACACTGTTGCGATGAACACTTATCTAAGCTTATTTCATCTAATTCAGCTAAGAATTGTCTTTTATTATCAAGGTTAACTACATCATTTTTTATCTCCTCTTGTGTATTGTTAAATTGTTGTTGAACAGTCTTTGGAATAACATAAGGGGATACCATAAAAATATCTTTAAAGAGATATAGTGTTCCCAAAATAATAAAAACCACAATAGAAACAATAATCTTTTTTATAGGTAAAGGAGGAGGTGTTATTTTTTTACTATTTAAAGCCTCTCTCAATGAACCAATGGTTTGAAATCTATCATCTGATCTCAACTCCATTGCTTTAAGCACTGTATTTAAAAAATCATTGCTATATTTTTTACTATATTTTTTTAAGATTCTTTTAACTGAATCCTCTTTTTTACTGTAGACCTCTGTCAGCCTTTTTGTTGATTCCGATGGAATTTTTGAGGTTATCATGAAAAACATCACAGCCCCTACAGAATATAAATCAGTATCATTTGTATCTTCTGATTCTGAACTATATTGTTCAGGGGCTGAGTAACCAATATTTCGTATGGCTGTTAAGGAGTTAGAACTATACTCCACCCGTTCCATTGGGCGACCCAACTCAATCACATTACCATCTTTAATATAGATATTTTCAGGAGAGATATTACTGTGGGTACTCCCTTTGTTGTGTAAAACTTCTAATTTATCTAATAGAGGATTGACAATATTTAATATCTCTTTTTGTGTTAATCTTTTATCATTTTTTAAAATAAACCTCTTAAGCGTCACCCTTTTGGTAGTTAACGATTTTTGTAATTCAATCACCTCTTGAAATCTATTTTTAGCCTGTAGATTCATCGCTTTTGCAATGGCTTTAATAAATCCTTGCGTACATTGACTGTTATACTCCTCTAATAATGCTATTAAAGAGTCACTTTTTTCATTTGACCTTTTGGGTGCAGGAGGAGGAGTTTTACCTGTCAAACAAAATACGATAACAGCACCAATAGAGTAAATATCCGTTGCTATGGTATGAATAGAATCATCATAAAACTGTTCTGGAGCTGAGTAACTTTTTTTAATAACTCCTATAGAGACCTCTTTTCCTGTGGCATCAATTAGGGTACTTTTTGCAGCCCCAAAATCTAAAAGCATCGTTTTACCATTTTGAGCTAAAAAGATATTATCAGGGGCAATATCTCGGTGTAAAAAATCAGCATTGTGTACATGTTTTAACCCCTCTAATAGAGGAATAATAATCTCTAAAATTTGGTCTTGAGGCAATTTACCAACCCGTTCAATATATTTTTTAAGAGACTCTCCCTTAATATAATTCATGACAAAATAGCCTGTATTGTTCTCTTCAAAGTATCGTGTAACTTTAACAATATTGGGATGATCAAGAGAGGCCATAATTTGAGCCTCTTGTTCAAATTTTTTTAAAAAATGCTTATATCTTGTTCTTGAAATCTCTTGTTTATCCTCACTATCTTCTCCCTCAATTTTTTGAAGAGAGACAGAATTATCCTGCTCATCTCTATTGACCAAATCTTTTGGAAAAAATTCCTTAATAGCCACATCTTTTTTTAAACGTGTATCAAAGGCTAAATAGGTAATACCAAATCCCCCTTGACCCAACTTTTTCTTTATCTCAAACTCTTGTAATCTATAACCCTCTTTCAGTGTCATTTCTCTCTCCTCCTCTTTGGTCTATTTCCACAACAAAAACAAAACAATCATGCTTACTAATAACAAAAATAGTCTTATGTAGCTATCGTTTGATTTCTGAACATTACGCTTATCAATCTTTGAGATTAAAGGAGTTGCGATAATTAACGTAGCATTATCCTGATTTCTCTTTTGTCGTTTCTCTATCTCTGCTAAAACTGTTTGACTTGCCAACAGATTATTAGCACTACTATTAACAATAGTTAAAATCTCATTTTCGCTTAATGTCTCTATTCCATCACTTGCCAATATAAGCTTCTCGTTAAGACTTAAAGTATACAAGGGGGAGACATCTATCATAGAAATTTCTTCTCCTAAAATAGCCGATGTCAACATATGTCTATTTTTATTCTCCTCTGCTTTTTTTACAGAAATTTCCCCCCGTTCAACTTGACTATTAAGCATACCTGCAACAGAATGGTTGTCATTAATTCGTTTAATGGTATTCCCTTTTATCAAATAAAGAGGACTATCACCAACACTAACCCATCGATAGGAAGATTCATCCATTAATAAAGCAATAACAGTTGTTCCCATATTAGAGACATCCAAATGCAACTCTTTATATTCAGAAATTTTTTTATTTGCAATAGCCAATGCCTCTTCTAAAAAAATCTTTTCATTTACAAAAGGGTGTCTCATAAAGGTGTCAACAACAATTTTACTGGCTATCTCACCTCCATTGTATCCTCCCATTCCATCAGCCAAAACAAGTAGTTTAAAACCATTCACATCTCTCTGTCCAACACTATCTTGTTGATACTCTCTATCTCCTTGTATTTGATTTTGTGCCACTTCAATTTTCATAATCTTCCCACTTAAAGGATTCACCACATAGAGGGACAAAGATAAACTCTGTTTTACCTATTTTAATTTTATCGAAAGCCTTTAAGTCAGTTAAGTCATGTACCATTTTCCCATTAAGATAGGTTAAATACTTTCCTTCATGATGCTGAATAAAAAAAAGATTGTTTTCAAAATCATAGATAATAGAAGCATGCTTCTCTCGGGAAATCGAAACATCATCATTCCGAATAACTATCTCATTTGTCTCTGCTCTTCCAATCCTATTCATCCCATAGGTAATATCATAACTTTGAGATTTACCCTCGCTAGAGATAATAACAAGCCAACCAGCCAACTCTACAACATCTGATTTTTTGACATCCAACATCTGTGTTGTTTCATTATCAATAGGTGCTGTCTTTAGCTCTTTCGTTCTTGTTCTATCTAATATTTGGGTAGCATCATTACCATCGTCAATATGCTGATAAAACATAGGCTTAGATTCATCACAATAAGGACAGGTACTATATTTATCTAAATTATAATAGTGTCCATTTTCACAAGATTCTGTTCTCATTTCTCTTCCTTTTTATAGAGATTTTTTAAATATAGAGACATATCGTTTTAGTCTATTTCTAATGGTTGCATTCTCTAAATGTTGAATCCAATCATCAATATAAGCAAAAGTCCATCCATCTAACCTTTGACCTTGATATTTGGAGTGCCACTTCTCTACTAATGAATCCATAGATTTCCTTTTTCCTTCTTCCAAAATATAGAGAATTTCAAATTTCATTAGTTGACTTGAGATTCGTCCAAACCTTCTTAAATAATCTTCTAAATCTCTTTTATCGTACCCTCTATTACTCAATAAAGAACACTCAAACTTGTTAATGTAAACTACAGATAAAATGCCTCTTCCATTCTCTCTATTCCTATAATAATTAATCAAAGAGTCATAAACTTCTATGGCTTCTGCATACTTTCTCTGTTTTTGTAGGACTACAGCTCTTTCAAACTTAACAAGTATCTCTTTTTTTTCTGTTTCACTATAAAGAGTTTGCTTCTCTTGAGAAGGGTTAATATTGACACTATGTTGCTTATTGGAGCAACCTGTGACCAACAATAGTGTTACTGATAGTAAAAATAAACTTTTTTTCATCTTGAATCCTTTTCTGCTTTGATATTGAGTCTATGCACTCCATTTTTAGTTAATACATCTCTTAAAAATTGAGAAATATCTTCATTTTCGTTGTACTTATAAACTATATCTAATATCTCAATTTCAGCAATAAGAAGCATAGATACAATACGATAAGGTTCTTCTAAAAAAATCTTTTTAGGAATTACATTGTCGGTATCAACACCAAGAGAACGATTTATTCCTCTTGATAATTCAACCCCATCTTTTTCTCTTTTCTCTAAAAACTTTAGCTTATACAGTTCATAAACAATCTCTTTTACAATATCATTTTTACTTTCCAAAGATACCAAGAGAGAAGAAAATACTTTTGTTTTATAAAAATCTCTATCTTCAAAGGTTAAATTAGCATCAATATTTAAATCTGAATGCTTTAAACTAAACTCTAAATAACCTTTGTTCTCAACTATTAAAGCACTTTTTATGCTAATAGGTTTTGATAATCTATTCAACGAATTATTCGAGTCGTTAATATAAATATTTTTAAAATTTAACTTTAAATTGTTGTCAAAAATATTTTTTTGATTCAAGATATTAAAATTAGAAACTGATATTTCATCTATATCTATAGTATACTTTACATCAGACGATAGCCCTTTTAAAATATGTATTGAATGCACCATACACTCCAATTGAACAAAACCTTTACAATCTACTTCTCCAACCGTATTAATAGAATAGATATTGAGCTCATCTCTAATTTGCTTCTCAACATATATATTTTTTAATAAGTTTACTCCAATAAGTAAGGCTATAAAAAAATATAATACTCTGTTCTTAAAAATAAACATTTAAACCACTTTATCTCTTAAAAGAGGTTAATAAATAACTCTTATTAACCTCTACTCTTCTTATTTCCAACCCAACAGTTGAAAAAAATATCCATGTCCTGAATACATTTTTGTTACAAAATGATAAGTTCCAGAATGAGTTGCATAAAACTTAACAGCTGTTGCATTTGAAGTATCATTATCAGAAGCTACCTCATGCCAATTAGAGTCATATACCATGACATCTAAATCACTTACTGTTTCATCTCCTGCACCTATAACAACATAATTATTTCCAGAGTATAGGTATCTACTATAGGTAATACTATTTCCATTAGACAAGTATTCCCCTTTTACAGCACCTACTGTATAGCCAGCTCTTTGCATTAATCTAGAGTAAATATATGCTTTCGCTCTTGCTTCATTTACGTTTCCAGCATAAAGATTTAAAATTGTAATCATCACTACCATAAAACCAATAACTATCTTTTTCATCTTTTATCTCCTTATAAAAATGATTTTGCAGATTCTAGGAGCTTTGAAAGTTCTCCTACCTGTGCTTTAGAGAGCGTATTTTCCTTAGCTTTTCCTAAAATAGTATGAATACTATTCAGCAACGTTAAGATTTCTCCTTTTTTTCCATAAGAATCAATACTCTTTAAATCTTTAGTTAAAACCTCAATAAGAGATGTTTGAATTAAGACAGAGGTATCTTTTTGACTATATTTTGAATTAAACCCTTCTACGGCTATTCTATACCCCTCTATCCATCCACCAATATTGTTTAATTTTTTCAAACTCTGTTTATTTGCTTTCTCAAATTGAAACTGAATATCATCTTTTAATTTGGCAATTTTCTTTAAGACACTACTCCATCTTTTTGCTTTTACCTCAGTTTCTAATGATTTTAAATTCTCTTGACCAATAATATTTCTAAGAGCCTTTTTGTTAACTCTTATCTTAGTTAATGTGGTATTAATACCATTAGCTACAGCTTCTAAATCACTACTATTTTTAGCGATTGCTAAAAAGTATGCATCTGCACCCTTTGCACCTAAATGTAAAGCTTTATCTTTTTGCGTTTTATATTTTTTAGAAGGGTCTATTTTTACGTCTATAAATCTATCCCACTGAATACCATGTAAATTTTTATTCTGCTTTAAAGAGTTTGCTAAATCTCCTGCTGTTGGAATAATCACTGTAGTGTGTCCCTGCATAAGGGCTTTCTTTTCAGCGTTTGTTAATTTATCTGCAAATAGTAACGAACTTGTTAAAATGCTAATTAATGATAAACTAATTAATGTTTTTTTCATCTATCTTTCTCCTAATTTGATATTTTATAAAAAGAGTATATTGTTATATCCTCTAACCTCTATTACTGCTTTTTTCATTTTTACAACTTTGATATCTTTTCCTCCTTCATTCAATTTTTATCTTTTTTTCGTAAAATACCTATACTCATGAAAAGTGATAATACGATATATAGTATCATTACCATATATATTGTTTGAGTAGAATTTGTTCTTAAAGTATAGATGTCATGCCCCTCATCAGGGTCATTTTCATCCGTCTGAATAAAATCTTTTTTTATGTAAAGAAATTCAATACATCTTCTTTTTTCATTTTTACAAGAAGCCTCTCCACCATATATACTTTCTTGAGTATTCTTGAAGTCTCCTTCTTTTACTTGATACAATAAGCTACTTTTATCAACATTTGTTCTAATTGGTTCACGTAATGGTTGACCCGATTCATTATTATCATAAGAGCGAATTAGCTCTTCATAAGTCCATCTAGTAGGCATAAAAGAAGAGAAACCATAAGCACCTATTGACATATCTTTAATAGGCATCATTCCCCCTGCAAACATAATCATAGGAAGTAAAACTACAGGAACAATGGTTAATGCCAAAGCAACTGTTTTAGATATAGCTGATATAAATAATCCTATACTCAACCCTGACAAAGCCGTCAATAGCACAATTGAAATTGCTTCTCTAATATTGAGACTCAAAGGTACAAAAATATTGACTATCAAAATAAGAAGAACAACCTGAACAAAAGACAAAAACATTAAAATTGAAAATTTTGATAAGATATATGGTATTAATTTTAGTCCCAAAAGCCGTTCTCGTTCAAATATAGCTTTTTCCGAGACAATCTCTCTAACTGAGTTAATTACCCCAAACCAAATAGCTGATATTATTAAAATAAAAAGTAGAATATATGGTTTTTCTTGATATTGTCCAGAATCTCCAAAAAGTAGAATTAATAAAACAGCAATAACAGGAGCTTGAATCAATAAAAAAGCCATATTTAAAACATCTTTACGTTTTATGGTGTAATACCTATGCGTTAACACTTTTAATTGACTCAAAAAAGAGTTACTTGAATCTTTGTCAAAAGGCTTCATTAAAACCTCTTTTTGTGTCTCAAAACGTTCCTCTACAAATTTTTGATACAAAGTACTGTTTCTATAAATCGCTGACCAATCTTTACCACTTTTTTCTCCCTCATCTAAAGCCAATAGTGCATTATCTGGCTGAGAGAGTAACTCTTTGGATGTTGAATTATTATTGAAAAATTTAATTGACTCAGGATAAGTTGCACCAAAATAAGCCATCTTCCCATGTGTCAAAATAATAATATTATCCATCTTTTTATAGTTCTCTAAACTTGGTTGATGAATGGTTAAAATAATGGTTTTTCCACTGTCACTCAATGTTTTTAGCTTATCCATAACCACTTTGGTATCTACAGAAGAGAGACCAGATGTTGGTTCATCTAAAAATATCAGTTCAGGATTAGCCAAAAGCTCCATGGCAATATTGACACGTTTTCGTTGTCCTCCACTAATCCCTTTTTGCGTATCGGGAGAGCCAATTAAGACATTTTTTGTCTCCAAAATCCCTAAATCTGCTAAAATTGTATCAATTCTCTTGTCAATCTCTTCTCTCTTTAAATCAGAAGGAAGTCGTAACTTAGAGGAGTAGTAGAGAGCTTCATAAACAGTTAGTTCAGGATGAACAATATCATCTTGTGGAACATACCCTATAAAATTTTTAATCTGATTATAATTACTGTATAAATCTTTACTGTTAATAGAGACTTCACCTTCTGTAGGCTTAGAGTATCCTGCTAAAATTTTTAGTAGTGTTGTCTTTCCAGCACCTGATAAGCCCATAAGTCCAACCATCTCTCCTGGATATACAGTTAAATTTATATCTTCAAGCAGGGCTTTTTCAATAGAGTTACCATTTTTATCTTTTGTGTTTACGACAAAAGTAACATCTTTAATGTCCAGTCTAAAGCCTTTATTGTTAATATTAATCATAGAGAGATTCTCATCTTCTATGTTAAATATAAAACTGTACAAACCAAGTGTGATTTTATCACCATTTTTGACTATCTCTTTCTT
>Ga0256827_10003286_pt1 | contig 10282 bp, 8 predicted proteins | sample CV84metaG_FD_185977 | JGI IMG/M metagenome (GOLD analysis project Ga0256827, IMG submission 185977) | Hydrothermal vent microbial communities from East Pacific Rise, Pacific Ocean - CV84 | ecosystem: Environmental > Aquatic > Marine > Hydrothermal vents | place: Pacific Ocean: East Pacific Rise...
CTATTAACTATAAATTATACACTATTAACTATAAATTATACACTATTAACTATAAATTATACACTATTAACTATAAATTATACACTATTAACTATAAATTATACACTATTTATAGTCCTAGTTTTTCAACAATCTCAGGTAGCTTACGTATGTAGGCCATTTCTTTCCACTTTTTGCGAGCCTCCATTACTGGAGCACCAAAATACACTTTTCCGTTTCCTTCAATAGTTTTATCAACAGCCGAAATAGCAAGTATTGTAGCACCTGATTTTATAACAATATCTTTGTTTATTGAAACATTTGCCCAAACATTAACATCGTCTTCAATAATTGTAACGCCAGCAATAGCACAGTGTGCACCAATTAAACAACGCTTTCCAATATATGTATCGTGTCCAACTTGTGTACCGTTATCAAATTTACAACCTTCGTCAATAATTGTATCGCCAGAAACGCCTTTATCTATTGTGCATTGAGCTCCAATTTCAACATTATCTTTAATAATAACATTTCCGCAAGAGTGCATTTTGTGCCAACCATCTTCACGTTTTTGAAAATAAAAAGCATCAGCCCCCAAAATAACACCTGAGTGCAAAATTACATTGTTACCTACCTCAACATTATCGTAAATACTAACATTTGCATGAATAATACAATTTTTGCCAATTTTTACATTGTTTCCAACAAAAGCACCTGCTTGAATAACGGTTCCTTCTCCAATTTTAGCTGATTCGCTAATGTTTTTATCAGAAGAAGAAAAAGGTCTGAACTTACGAGTTAAAATATTATAATCTTTAAATGGGTCTTCAGAATAAAGCAATGCTTTTCCTTCAGGCCTATCAAGTTTTTTATTAATTAATATAATAGTAGCATTAGAATTTAATGCTTTATTATAATATTTAGGGTGGTCAACAAAAGTAATATCGCCATTTTCGACCATATGAATTTCGTTAATACCAGTAACAGGAAAATTTTTATCGCCAATAATTTCGGCACCAATAATATTGGCAATTTCTTCCAGCTTGTAAGTTTTTGAAAATTTCATTTTAGTACTTTTTTGATTATAATAATCATTAACTGCAATTTGTTTATTTTCTAATTTGTATGAGATAAAATTTTCGAGTTTGAGGCTTGCGAAGTCTTTTAATAAAGGAGTTTACATTAGTAAATGACTGTTTAAAAGACAAGCGTAACGAAAAAATCGGAAATTTTAGTCGTACACAATTTAGGATTTTACACGCTCTGAATACGAAACGTCTCTGGTATCAACCTTAATAACATCATCTTGATTTACAAAAAGAGGAACCATTATCTCTAATTTATCATCTAATGTAGCTTTTTTTAATGCTGTTGATGATGATGTATCACCTTTTAAACCAGGCTCAGTGTACGTTACTTTCATTTCTACAAATGGTGGTAAATCTACCTGTAAAGGTGTTTCTTCGTCAGCATGAACAACTATGTCAACATTCATTCCTTCTTTTAAAAGTAAATGATTATCAATAAGTTTCTCGCTTACAGTTAATTGTTCGTATGTTTCGTTATGCATAAAAACAAATCCCATATCATCTTGATACAAATATTGATGAGGACGACGCTCAATACGAATAGTATTAATTTTTGCACTTCCTGAAAAAGTATTATCGATTACTTTACCTGTTTCAAGGTTTTTAAGTTTTGTTCTAACAAAAGCAGGACCTTTTCCTGGCTTAACGTGCTGAAACGATACTATTGAAAATAAATTTCCATTATATTCAATACAAAGACCGTTTTTAATATCTGAAACATTTGCCATTTTAATTCATTTTATTAATTCATTACAAAAGTAACAATTACAAGTTAATGTACAATAATGAAGTAATAATAAATTAATAATAATCTGAATCTAGTTAGGCTATGTAAATAACAGAAGTATAGGTGTGTACAATTGCTTGTAATTGTTTGAAGTACCATTTTTTGTATATAAACACATTTAACTATGTAAATAGTATTATTAAAAAATTGTTTAAATATATGTTAATAAAATACTTTTTACATGGTAATATGCACTGTTAAATAGTATATTTTTGTAAAAAAAGATATGGTAAGAATAGGAGTACTTGGAGCAGGACATTTAGGTAAAATACATATAAAACTTTTAAAAGAAATTGAAGGTTTTGAATTAGTAGGTTTTTATGATTCGGAAAAAGAGAATGCAGAAAAAGTTTCGGCAGAATACGGAATAAAAGCTTATGATAATGTTTACGAACTTATTGATAATGTAGATGCAATTGATATTGTAACACCTACAATTTCTCATTATGATTGTGCTGTTGATGCCCTAAAAAAAGGACGTCATATTTTTATTGAGAAACCTGTTACTAATACTTTAGAAGAAGCAGAACAATTAATAAAATTAGTTAATGAAGCCGAAGTTAAAGTGCAAGTAGGTCATGTTGAGCGATTTAATCCTGCTTTTATAGCAACAAAAGATAATATTGAGAATCCAATGTTTATTGAGACTCACCGTCTTGCAATGTTTAACCCTAGAGGAACAGATGTTCCTGTAGTTTTAGATTTAATGATTCATGATTTAGATATTGTACTTAGTGTTGTAAAATCTAATATTAAAAAAATTAGTGCTGGTGGAGTTGCCGTAGTTAGCGATACCCCTGATATTGCAAATGCACGTATTGAGTTTGATAATGGTTGTGTAGCAAATTTAACAGCAAGTAGAATATCGATGAAAAATATGCGTAAATCAAGATTTTTTCAGCGTGATGCATATATTTCGGTTGATTTTTTAGAAAAGGTTTCTGAAATAGTTCAAATAAAAGATGTAGATGGCGAGCCAGACCCACTTGCAGTAAATATTGATTTAGGTGAAGGTAAGGGAATGAAAGAATTTTCTTTTGACAAACCTAAAATTGAACAAAACAATGCTATTTTAGACGAATTAACTTGTTTTTATAAATCAATAGCTAATAATACTACACCTGCTGTAACATTAGAAGATGGATATAGAGCATTGCAAGCTGCACATATGATATTAGAAAAAATGAAATTTGCAGAAAAACAGATTAACTAATACAATAATTATAATATATATTCGTTGCATTATAATTAAACATTTTTAATGAGATTATTTTTATTTGCACTTTTAGTTGCTTTTACTATTTTATCTTCTTGCGATGGCAAAGATGAGGGTGTTCCTGCGTACATTCAAATTGATACTATAGCTGTAGTTATTAATGATGAAGCTAAAGAAGGGGCTAGTAATCATGCTATTACTGATGTGTGGGTGTATATTAATGGTAATTATCAAGGAAATTATGAAATACCTGCAAAATTCCCAATTCTAAATATTGGAAATCAAAAAATAACACTTAGGGCAGGAATAAAGTTAAATGGAATTGCTGCTACTCGCGAAGAGTATCCTTTTTATCAATATATTGATATAGACACTACTTTAACAGAAGCAAAACTTATGACATTAACACCAAAATTCTCATATATAAGTAATGCTTCTTTTTGGATTGAAGATTTTAATCAAGCAGATATTAAAATTGGAAAAACACCTCAAATACGTACCGATACCACAATTCAGCATGTAGAGGACAGCTTACATACAAGTCCACAGTTGTATTACGGTGGTATTTTTGTAGATGCAGAACGCCCAAATTTTATTGGTGCTACAAATACAGAAACAGACCCTATATATTATAGTGATGCTGATAGACGATTAATGTTAGAAATGCAGTATAAAAATAATCAGCCCTTTTATGTAAGCTTGATAACCGATGTAAAAAAAATAGATGTTGAGGTATTTATGCCTTCCTCTGAGTGGAAAACTATTTATGTTGATTTAACTCCAACAATAAAATTGAATCCATCAAAAAAATACTCGTTAGCTTTTTCAACAGTTTACGATGGCACTAAAACAGGAAAAATATATTTGAATAATGTAAAGCTAGTTAGTTATGAATAAGAATTTACAAACTTTTAAATATATAATATTCGATTATATAGCTGCCGCTTTAGCATGGGCTTTGTTTTATTCGTATAGAAAAGTTTATATTGAATCTTTAAAATTTGGAGTAGATATTCCACTTGATTTTTCAAATACCTTTATTTTAGGTTTAATAATTATTCCTTTTTTTTGGTTAGCAGCATATTATTTAAATGGTTATTATCGTGATATATACAGAAAATCAAGACTAAAAGAACTTTGGAATACATTTTTTATGTCTTTAGTTGGTATTTTAGTTATTTTCTTTGCACTTATTTTAGATGATACCGTTGTTAATTATAAGGATTATTATACTTCGTTTACAACACTATTTACATTTCATTTTGTATTAACTTACATTCCTCGTGTTATTATTACATCTAGCACTGCACATAAAATTCAGAACAGAAAAATTGGATTTAATACTCTTATAGTAGGTAGTAACGAAAAAGCCCTAAAATTATATAAAGAACTAACATCAAGTAAAAAATCGGCAGGTTATAGATTTGTAGGATTTATTAGTATTTACGATAAAGAAAACTATTTATTGCAAGAACATCTTGAGCATTTTGGTGAGTTTGATGATTTAAAAAATATAATTAAAGAAAAAAATATTGAGGAAGTTATTATAGCTATAGAAACAACCGAACATAAAAAAATAGGTGAAATAATTAACAAGATAGAAGATTTAGATGTGCAAGTAAAAGTAATACCATCAATGTATGATATTATAACAGGTACAGCAAAAATATCGTCGATGTTTGGCGAACCGCTTATTCAAATTAGGCAAGATTTAATGCCTGCTTGGCAATATAATTTTAAACGATTGGTTGATGTAGTAGGATCGAGTGTAGCAATAATAATATTAAGCCCTGTTTATGTCTTTTTATTTATTGGAGTAAAATTATCATCAAAAGGTCCTGTTTTTTATAGTCACGAGCGTATTGGTATATACGGAAAACCATTTATTATACATAAATTTAGGTCTATGTATATTAATTCTGAGAAAAATGGACCTGCTTTATCAAGTGATAACGATTCTCGAATTACAAAGTTTGGGAAATTTATGCGTAAATCAAGACTCGACGAATTACCTCAGTTTTATAATGTGATAATAGGCGATATGTCGCTTGTAGGACCACGACCAGAACGCCAGTTCTTTATCGACCAAATTGTGAAAAAAGCACCACATTATGTTCATCTTCAAAAAGTAAGGCCAGGAATAACATCTTGGGGGCAAGTTAAGTTTGGTTATGCCGAGAATGTAGATGAAATGATTGAAAGATTAAAATACGATATTATTTATATTGAAAATATGTCGTTGTATGTAGATTTAAAAATAATTATCTACACCGTAAAAATAATCTTAAAATTAGAAGGTAAATAAACTATAAATACAATGTTTAATACAGTTCTTATTGTTGATGAGGTACATCAAATACTATTAGAAACACTCGATAAAAAGGGTATTACCTACACCTATTTGCCAAAAATTAGTTTATCAGAAGCGAAAAATATTATAAACAATTATTCTGGGATAATAATAAGAAGTAAATTTAAAATAGATAAAGAGTTTATTGATTTATCGCCAAAATTAAAAATAATAGGAAGGGTAGGGGCTGGTCTTGAAAATATTGATACCGAATATTGTAGAAGTAAAAATATAAAAGTAGTAAACTCGCCCGAAGGTAATAGAGATGCAGTTGGTGAGCATGCTTTGGGAATGATTTTATTATTATTTAATAAGCTTAAGCAAGCAGATTTACAGATTAGAAATGGTATTTGGGATAGAGAAAATAACAGAGGAATTGAGCTGGCTGGTAAAACTATAGCAATAATTGGTTACGGAAATATGGGTAGTGCTTTTGCAAAAAAACTTTCAGGTTTTGATGTTAATGTTATTGCTTACGATAAATACAAAACTAATTTTTCTGATAAATATGTAAAAGAAGTTACCCTGAATGAGGTATTTGAAAATGCAGATGTAGTTAGCTTACACACTCCTTTAACAGAGGAAACAAAATATTTAATAAACTCTAATTTTATTCAAAAATTTAAGAAGCCAATTTATATAATTAATACCGCAAGAGGTCAAAGTTTGAATATTGCAGATTTGGTTAGTGAATTGAAGAATGGTAAGGTTTTAGGTGCTTGCTTAGATGTATTAGAATACGAAAAACTAAATTTCGAAAATATTGCTGGTAATAATAGTTCAGAATCTTTTTCATATTTATTAAACTCCGAAAAAGTTGTATTGTCGCCACATGTTGCTGGCTGGACTGATGAGTCTTATGTGAAAATATCGAAAGTTATTGCAGATAAATTTATAGTGTTTTCACAATTTTACATATAATTTAAGTATTATTGCGTTAAATATTCTCAAACCGTTTAGTTTTTCGGGAATTTATGCGATTTTATTTTTTAGAGTTTAATCTCGTTTGGGTTTAATTCCCCGTCCCCTGAGACGTATAAAAGAACATTATTCCAAAACGATACCTCGTTTGTTTGCGGTGAGGAGGTTTAGTTATAAAATTTTAGGCATAGCGTGTTACGCTTACAAATTTAAACGAATTAAACTCTAAAAATAAAAGTAAAAAAACCGAAAAGCTAAATAATTTGAGCATATGTTTGACAACAGCATTATATTATACGATTATTTACTATATTTGCATTATAAAAAAAACAAATACAAATGAAAACACTTAAAAATTACCCCCCCCCATTTTTATTTAGACAAAATAAAAACAAGTAAACTTTTTATAATTATTTCTATGCTTATGCTTAGTAATATTAGTTTTGCACAATGGAACTTAAGTGGGAACATCGCTGGTTCGTCAGATTTTATAGGAACAACAAATAACGAAGATTTACGTTTTGTAACGAATAACACTACAAGAATGCGACTTACTAGCAATAGTAATTTAATATTTGGTACAAGCTCTGATATTTATAAAATAACACTCTTTGATAAAAATATTAATGGTGTATTTGTTCAGTGGTCAAATGTAGCAACATTGGATGCAAAATTTGATGGGTTACTAATAGGTTTGAATTCAGGAAGTTTAGACGCAATTATTAAGCAACAAGAAAATGCTTCATTATTATTTTTCACAAACGGCGATAATGAAAGATTAAGAATAACCAAAACAGGTTATGTGGGAATAAACAATACAAACCCAACAGCACAGCTTGATATAAACGGCGATTATTTAGCATTACGAAATAGTAATGCAGCTATAAACCGAGTACTTACCTCCGACGAAAATGGACTTGCAACATGGCAAGAAATATCATTATCAATAATTAACGATACTATAAAAGTAAATGGTTTTAGTCCAAAAAGTTTATTAGATTATAAACAGAGTTTAAATTTAACAAACAATATTTTAAGTATTAGTAATGCTAATAATGTAGATTTATCGGATTATGCCCAAGACATTTTAATTGTAAATGATACATTAAAACTAACAAACAGTAATACAAGTGTATATTTAGCATCTTATTTAGATAATACCGACCAACAGAGTTTAAGTTTACAAAACGACACACTAACAATAACAGGCAACGATAATAAAATAGATTTAACGCACTACTTACCACTAACTGAAACTCAAGTTGATACTTATGTAGCAAACAATAATTATTTAATAACTGAACAAGATAGTAGTATTACAAATGAGCTACAAACCCTTTCAGTTAATAGCGGACAATTAGAAATAAGTAATGGAAATACAATACCATTAAGTAGTTTAAATAATATATGGCAACAAAACCAAAATAACGGAGCCTATTATAACACAGGAAAAGTAGGAATAGGTATAATTACACCCGCAAGTAATTTACACATACATAACACCAACCCAAACCAAAACAATTTAAATAAAGGAATAGGTGCAGGACATGGCGATGTTGATGCTGGAGAAGGTCAGAATATTAGCCAACATTTAACCACAACATTAGAGTTAACAAATACAAATACAGGAACAGAAGAAACCGATGGTTTACTAATACAACAATCTGATTTAAATACAATATTTAACCTACAAGAAGACGGAAATATGAGTTTTATTACAAATAAACATAATGGTTTATTTTTAAATAAAAACGGAAATACAGGAATAGGAGTAGAAAGCCCACAAAGCACATTGCATATACATAACTCAAACACAGCAAATGAAAACGGAAACGGAATAAGTACCGAAGAAATGGGCAAAACTGGAGAAACCACCGAAGAAACTGCAAGCACCATACAACTAACAAACGCAAGCACAGGCAATGGGCAAAACAATGGTTTATTTATATCATCGTATAGCAAAAGTGGAATAATAAATCTAAACGAAATAGGTTATTTCGATATTCGTATGCAAGACCAATCTGCATTAAAAATTAGCTCAAATAAAAAAGTGCAAATTAGTACACTATCTGGCAATAATGATAGATTGGTAGTTGCTGATAACAATGGTGAATTATCGACAATTCCTACAAATAGTATTGGCGATAATTTAGGAAACCATACTGCAACACAAAATATTATTTTAAATGCAAATGCACTACTTTTAAAAAGTAGCGATATTAATCATGGGTTAAGGTACTCGGGTAGTAATAGTTTGTTTGCCGGAATATGTGTTGAAGGACCAGTTATGTATGGTTGGTCTGGTGGTGCTTTAGGTACAAAGCGTGATGATATTGAAAAAATAGCTATTTACTGGAATGATGAAGGTAACGTGGGTATTGGAACAACACAACCAGAGGTACCATTAACAATAAGAGGTACAGGAAACAATAACGAAGTTATAAGCTTTAACGATGGAGCATCAGACCAAACAAAATGGCATATAAACTTAGCTGTTGGCACAAATAAAGGTTTAAATATTGCACAAAATGTAAATGGTGGCGATGCTCGTTTATTTATTGCAGATGGTGGTAATGTAGGTATTGGCACAAGTAATCCTCAAGCAGAACTACATATTAAAGGAAATGCAGGTATAATAAATTTAGAGGGCACAAATCATATATTTATGCAGTTTTATAAATATGGATTTGGTAATGGCAACGAAACTAGAAGTGGCTGGGTAGGTTACGGTAGCTCTGGTGATGATTGGTTTACTGTATATAATAAAATAGGTGGTATTAGAATAATGTCAAAAGATTATATATATATGGATGGTAACGTTGGTATTGGAATAGCAAATCCTTCAGAAAAACTAATGGTAAATGGTAAAATATTCGCACAAGAAATAGAAGTAATAGACAATGTAGTACCCGACTACGTTTTTGAACCAGAGTACAAACTAATGAACCTTACCGACTTAGAAACTTTTATAAACAAAAACAAGCACTTACCCGAAATACCAAGTGCCGAAAACGTAAAAGAAAACCACCTAAACTTAGGCAAAATGAATAACCTACTACTTAAAAAAGTAGAAGAACTAACACTATATATTATTGAACTACAAAAACAAGTAAACGAACTAAAAGAAAAAGAGTAATGAAAAAAGATTACATCTTGATTTAACTGATAAAAAATACCCGTAGGGGTTAAACAATACTACAAGTGTAATAACAAGGCCTCACCCCAACCCTCTCCTTTGGAGAGGGTTGGGGTGAGGCTCTAAAATAAAACAATATGAAAACAAATTTTAAAAAGTCCCCTCTCCTTTGGAGAGGGTTAGGGAGAGGCCTATTATTATTAGTAGTTATGGGCATAATATTTACAGCCTGTAAAAAAGATGACGACGACAAGCCTGCCGAAACAACACCAACCGAGCAAGCAACACTATTTAACAAAAAATGGGTACAACAAAAATGGTATTTAGACTCAATTGATGGCGAAATTTTAAACACAGTACAAACTTGGGAGTTTTTAAACGATAGTGTAATGAAACGCACAATAAGTTTCCCTAACACTACCGAGTACCAAACATATACAATTTACGATAAGTGGGAATACCGAAACAATAATAACAGTTTGAGTATAGAAACCGATAGTTTGTTTTATATAAATAATAAAGGAGGCTTGTCTCATACTTATGGAACAACAACATATGAAATAAAAACCTTTACAAATATCGATTTAATTATTGAATGGTCATTTTTACCATATTACCACGAAAAATATATTTTTAAAGCTGAATAAAATAAACAAGATGCTATCTTTTGAAAAGATAGTATCTTTAAATATATAAAATAAGAAGTAAAATAAACTTTTTAAGATACAATCTAAAAAAAAATTGCATCTTAAACATTAATATAGCTTATGTGATAAAAATTAGATTTATAAAAATTAAAGCGTCA
>Ga0256827_10003287_pt1 | contig 10281 bp, 8 predicted proteins | sample CV84metaG_FD_185977 | JGI IMG/M metagenome (GOLD analysis project Ga0256827, IMG submission 185977) | Hydrothermal vent microbial communities from East Pacific Rise, Pacific Ocean - CV84 | ecosystem: Environmental > Aquatic > Marine > Hydrothermal vents | place: Pacific Ocean: East Pacific Rise...
GTCTTTTTAGTTCTTCGTGGTTTATTAAACTCATGTGTAAATCCTTTTAAATAATTCACTTGATAATCATATCAAATAAATCTGATTTTTGAGGTTTACACAGTTTATTTTACGCTCTCACTTCTTACTCTCTTTTTTTGTAGAAATTTACTTTGAATTCTCTAAATTTTCCATCTAATATAGCTTTTCTCATTTGTTTCATTAGATTTAGATAATAGTAGAGATTGTGTATAGTTGCTAGTCTAAAATAGGTTATCTCTCTAGCTCTAAACAGATGTCTAAGATAGGATCTTGAGTATGTTTTACAGACCATACATTCACACTCTGGATCTATTGGTGATTCATCTGTTGTGTAACAAGCTTTTTTAATATTTACTTTTCCAAAACTTGTAAAAAGTGTTCCATTTCTTGCATTTCTTGTAGGCATAACACAATCGAACATATCTACACCTCTTTCTACATTTTCAACTAAATCTTCAGGAGTACCAACACCCATAAGGTATCTAGGTTTGTCTTCAGGCATAAATTGTGTTGTCCACTCTACAGTATCATACATATCCTGATTAGCTTCACCCACAGAGAGACCACCTATAGCAAAACCATCATAATCTAAAGCACAAAGTTCTTTAGCTGATTTTTCTCTAAAGGCTTTGTCTGTACCTCCTTGAATAATAGCAAATATATTTTGATCTTTACCTATACCTTTTTTTTGATTGTCTCTATGATAGTTTATGGATTCTTCTGCCCATCTTGTAGTTCTCTCTATACTAGATTTAATGCGTTCCTGCGTTGCAGGAAGAGCTACTAAATCATCTAGTATCATCATAATATCTGAACCTAAGTTATTTTGAATATCTATGACTTTTTTTGGTGTAAAGTAGTGTTTGCTTCCATCTATATGACTTCTAAATGTTATACCATTTTCATCTATTTTTACATTTTTTGAGAGAGAAAATGCTTGAAATCCTCCACTATCTGTTAAAAAACTTTTTGGGTATTTTGTAAAACTATGTAGTTTACCCATTGTTTTTATAGTTTTATCTCCAGGTCTTATATAGAGATGATATGTATTTCCTAAAATAATTTCAGGTTTAATAAAGTTTTCTAAGTCAGTTGCATCTAATGCTTTTACTGCACCTACTGTACCTACAGGCATAAAAACAGGTGTTTGTATGGTAGAGTGAGCTGTTTTTATGGTACAAGCTCTAGCTTTTGCATCTTTTTTATCTATTTGAAATTCCATTGTGTTATAATTTCTCCAAGTAATTAAGTTTATTGAACTTGAATTATATCTAAACTATTGCAGGATAATATATTATGAAAGTTAAAACTATATTAGTAGTAGATAAAACAACTGCAAATCTTAACATATTTATTACTCTTTTAGATGGTTATAGTGTTATAACAGCTAAGAGTGGGGAAGATGCATTAAAAATAGCTAATAGCAAAAATGTAGATCTTATTTTGTTAGATATAATGATACCAAATATAAATGGTTTTGAAGTTTGTAAAATCTTAAAAGACAACCCTAAAACTAAAGATATTCCACTTATATTTATAACATCATTAGGTGATGAAGATAGTATAGAAAGAGCTTATGAATTAGGTGGTATAGATTATATTATAAAGCCATTTAAGCCTAGAGAGTTATTATCTAAAATTAAAACACAATTTAATATTCAAGATCTTAAAAATAGTATTTGTCAAATGAATGAGACTTTAGAGAGTAGAGTAAAAGAGGAGATAGAAAAAAATAGACAACAAGAGCTTATACTGCTTCAACAAAATCGTTTAGCACAAATGGGTGAAATGATCAATATGATAGCACATCAGTGGAGACAACCATTGACTTCTATTAGTACTAGTATTCAAAACCTTATTTATGATTATGAAGATGGTATGTTAAATGATGATAAGCATATAAAGTCATTTATAGATAAAAACAAGAAAACTATATCTTTTATGAGTCAGACAATAGATGATTTTAGAAATTTTTTTAAAATAGATAAAAATAAAGAGAGTTTTGATGTACTTGAAGCAACACAAAAAGTTTTAGATATGCAACAAGCTCAGCTACAAGATTATAATATAAAAATAGATATAGAAGGAAGTAGTTTTAAATTTTTAGGTTTTGAGAGTGAGTACCAACAAGTAATTTTAAATCTTATTTCCAATGCAAAAGATGCTTTAGTAGAGAAAAAAATTAAAAATCCTAAAATAGATATAGTTTTAGATAAAAATAAAATTATTGTTAAAGATAATGCTGGAGGAATTTTAGACGAAGTTATAGGTAGAGTTTTTGAACCTTATTTTACAACAAAAGAGCAAGGTAAGGGTACGGGTATTGGGCTTTATATGTCTAAGATGATTATTGAAAATAATATGGATGGAAATTTGAGTGTAAAAAACAATGAAAATGGTGCAGAGTTTACTATATTTTTTAAATCTTAGTTTTTTAACTATCTTACGCACCATTGTGTTATAATGTTCAAATAATTTAATAAAAAACTATTAGGTCACACATGAAAAATGTACTTATACTAGCAGATGGCTCTATAGCTAAGCATTTTATAGCTTGGTTGAGTAAAAAAAGAGTAGCTCAAAATAGATATTTTGTGACTTCTTATACTGAAAATACTATTCCTGAGAAAATGGGTGGTCATATAACTCATTATAAAATAGATCCAACAAGTTTTTCAAAAATGCGTTATATAATGAATGAGGTTAGATACTCTTCAATTTTTATTGTTATGGAAAATATAGAAGATGCTATTTACTCTTTAAAAAATATACTTATTGTAGATAATATGGCTAGAGTACTTCTTGTTAATCAATGGGATGATGAGCAGATAGGTAGAGATGAACCAAATGTTACAGTATTAAATAAAGATGAACTTATGGCTGGTTATCTCTATAATCATCTTCCAAATGTTCCTGTAATTGCACAAAATGTTGGTTTAGGTCAAGGGGAAATAATGGAAGCTCATGTCCCTTTTGGTAGTACCTATGCCTTTAGACATGTAGGTTCAATACTACAAAGAAAATGGAAAATATCTGCTATCTATCGTGATAAAAAACAGATTATTCCAACAAATGCAACTATGATAAAACCAGATGATACTCTTTTAATTATTGGTAAGCCAATAGTACTTGATGGAATATATAAAACTATAAATAAAAGAATAGGGCTTTTCCCTGAGCCTTTTGGTAAAAATCTATACCTTATATTAGATTTTAGGTATGATAAAGAGAAAGCTCTTGACTACTTATATGAGAGTTTATATTTACTTGATAAACTTGAAAACAAGTCTCTTCTTATTCGTATTTTATATCCTAATGATTTTTCAATTATTGATGAAATAAAATCTTATGAAACAGATAATATTACTGTTTTAATATGTTATGATGAAGATAATCTAAAGAGACTTGTTGAATTTGATATACAAGAGTATGATATTGGTTTAGCACTAAATAGTATAACTACTTTTAAATCAAAAGATATGAAAAATACACTTTATAATTTAAGAAAGATTGTCTATATATTTGGTAGTACATCACTTTATGATGTCAAAGAGTGTATTATATTGATGTCAAAACAGAGTAAAATGGAATCAATATCAGCAACAGCATTTGATATTTCAGAGTCTCTTAACTTAAAATTAACTCTTGCAAATTTTGATCCTGAAGGTGATTTTGACAGTCATAAGGCAGTTATTGAACATTATGAAACTCTCTCTCATATTTTAAATATTGATATAGAGATGAAACAAGAGGTAGCAAATCCAATTAGAAAACTTATGGCTATGGATAATATATTACAGATTGCACCTTTTGAAAATGAGTTAATAACAAATACAATATTTAATATTATATCTACTAAAGTACAAGACTTTTTATTAACTAGAAATAGACATGCTAAACTACTAGTACCTTTTGCACAAGTTGATCAGTAAGTTTTATGAAAAAAATATTTCAAAATAAGATTTCTTAAGGTATATAAGATAAAATATATAAAACTCATCTAAGGTCCTATAATGATTGTCCCTATTGAATTATCTGAAGCTAAAAAAACTACTTATAATATAACTATTGATACTTTACCAAAATTAATATTTGATAGAAAGGTAGTTATTGTTACCAATAAAACTGTAGCTGGTTTTCATCTTGAGACTATTTTAAAAAGAGTAAGTGCTAAAGAGCTTCATGTAGTAAATGTACCAGATGGTGAAAAATATAAAACTTTAGAGACAGTAGAGAATGTTTTAAATAAATGTTTTGAATATAAACTAGATAGAAAGTCTCTTCTTATTGCATTTGGTGGTGGTGTCATTGGAGATATGACTGGTTTTACAGCTAGTCTCTACCAAAGAGGTATAGATTTTATTCAAATACCAACTACACTTCTATCACAAGTTGATGCAAGTGTAGGGGGTAAGACAGGAGTAAACAATAAATATGGTAAAAATCTTATAGGTGCATTTTATCAACCAAAAGCTGTATATATTGATCCATCTTTTTTAAAAACTTTACCAAAAAGAGAGTTTGCAGCTGGAATAGCAGAAATTATAAAAATGGCTGTAATGTTTGATAGAGACTATTTTGATTTTTTACTAGGTTCAAATATAAAAGATGAAGAGATATTAAAAGAGACTATAAAAAGAAGTGTTGAACTTAAAGCAAAAGTAGTTAATCAAGATGAAAAAGAAGTAGGAGTAAGAGCTGTTCTTAACTATGGACATACATTTGGGCATGTAGTTGAAAATGAGACAAACTATACTACTTACCTACATGGTGAGGCTGTATCTATTGGTATGATAATGGCAAATGCCTTGGCTGTTGAATTAGGACTATTTAGTAAAGATGATGCCAGTATGGTGAAATCTCTTCTTAAGAGTTTCTCTCTACCTGTAGATTATGCTATAAAAGATGTAGATATCTTCTATGAACATTTTTTCTTAGATAAAAAATCTTCTAATAATAGTATTAAATTTATATTACCTAATGGATTAGGAAATTATAAAATAGTTACTGATATAGACTCTAAGGTAGTTAAAAGAGTTTTATCAAGATTTGGCAATACAAAATGATGAAAATATTATTTTACTTAGTATTTCTTTTTGTATCGATTATATATGCTACAGATGAGTTAAATACTACAGTTTCACAAAATATAAAGAGTGAAATAAAAAATATTAGAACAGTAGAAAAATTAGATGAATTGATAAATAAAAAAGATACTTTAGATAATGAAATTAAAAATAAAAATATTTTATCTAAGGTATATAGTAATTATCATATATTTAAAGAGTTAGCAGATCAAAAAAAGCTTGTTGATAAGCAAATAAATAGATTGGATGAGAATTATAATTTAACAGATACAGAGCAGAAAGTACTTAAAAAGTTAAAAGATAAAAGAGATATATTAAAAGATAAACTACAACTTTTAAAAGAGTATGAAAAAGATCCTTTTAAGAAATTTTTAAGGCCACCAGAACTTACAGATATACCAACAGTAGATAGTCCATTATCAATAATATCAGCATTTTCATATATTAAAAAATTAAAATCTGATCAGAGTGAGTATGAAGATAAAAGAGAGTCTGTTCAAGAGTTACTTAAGAGTCTTAAGTTAAGGGAGCTACTTTTAAAGAAGATACTTTTAATAGATTCTAATAATACAAAATATCAAAAACAGTTAGAAAATACAAAAGAGCAGATAGGAACTTTTATTCCTGTTGTTGAGATATTTGAGACAACTCAAGATGTATATAAGAAAAAAGTAGATGAGATAATTTTAAAAATTAGAGCAGATGGAAAAAAAGAGATAGAAAAAGCAACATCTATTGGTATGATAATATTGACTTTTATTGTTTTAACTCTTCTTATTAAATTTTTAGTAAGACGATATATGGCAGATAATGATAGATACTATACCATAAATAAAGCACTAAATGTTACATTTGGTACACTACTTATGTTTACTCTACTTTTTGCATATATAGAAAATGTTGATTATTTAGTAACTATTTTAGGTTTTGCATCAGCTGGTATTGCTATTGCTATGAAAGATTGGTTTATGTCCATACTTGGATGGTTTGTAATTATTATTGGAGGTTCAATCCATGTTGGAGATAGAGTTAAGTTTGTAAGAGAAGGCATGGAATACATAGGAGATATAGTTGATATATCTTTACTTCGTATGACAATTCAAGAAGATATAACACTTACATCATATATGAGAAATAGAAGAGCAGGGCGTATAATTTTTGTACCAAACAACTTTGTTTTTACAGATATGATAGCAAACTATACTCACGCAGGATTAAAAACTGTTTGGGATGGAATTGATTTGATGATAACTTTTGACTCAAATGTATCTAAAGCAGCATCAATAGCTAAAGAGGTTACTAAAAAATACTCAAAAGGTTATACCGATATAACAAGAAAACAGTTAAATAAACTAAGAAGCCAATATAGTATGAAAAATACAAATGTTGAACCTCGTATATTTACCTTTATTGAGCCTTATGGCATTAAAGTATCTGCATGGTATCATACAAATGCTTATGCAACTTTGACACTTAGAAGTACAATATCTATGGAGATTATTGAGCGTTTACAACAGGAAGATGATATATTTTTAGCTTTCCCTACACAGTCTCTTTATATAAATAAAGATATACCTAAAATGCATGAAAATCCAAAACCAGAATTTGATATAAATTCTGTACTACCTGAAAGAGGTTTATACTAATGCAAAAAGTTTACTTTAAAACATTTGGTTGTAGAACAAATCAGTTTGATACACAAGTTATGATGTCTAAACTTAAAGAGTTCGTACTATCTACTGATGAGTTAAATTCAGATATAATAGTAGTAAACTCTTGTACTGTTACAAATGGTGCAGACTCATCTGTTAGAGGTTACATATCTTCTGTTAAGAGAAAAAATCCAAATGTAAAAGTTATTTTAGCTGGTTGTGGTTCACACTCTAAAGGTGAATCACTATTTGAGAGTAAAAAAGTTTTTGGTGTTATGGGACACTCTGAAAAAGAGAATATAAATGAGATACTAAAAATAGAAAAACCTTTTTATGAAATAGGAGATTTAAAACATATAGATTCAACTATAGTTGAAGAGTTTATAGGTAAAAGTAGAGCTTTCATAAAAATACAAGAGGGGTGCAACTTTAGATGTTCATACTGTATTATTCCTGCTGTAAGAGGAGATGCTAGATCTCATAAAGAAGAGACAATAGTAGAACAAGTGCAAAAATTAGCATCTAATGGTTTTGGAGAGTTTATACTTACAGGTACAAATGTAGGTTCTTATGGACAAGATCATAATACAAGCATGGCAAAATTACTTAAAAAACTAAGTCAAGTTCGTGGTGTAAGACGCATTCGCTTAGGTAGTTTAGAGCCATTACAGATAGATGATGAGTTTATGGAACTACTAAGTGAACCTTGGATGGCAAAGCATCTACATATTGCCCTACAACATACAAGTGATAAAATGCTAGAGCTTATGAATAGACGAAATAAGTTTGTAACAGATATGGAGCTTTTTAATAAGTTGGCAAGTAAAGGTTATGCTTTAGGTACAGACTTTATAGTAGGACATCCTGGAGAAGATCAAAAAGAGTGGAGTGAGGCAATAGAAAGAGTAAAAGAGTTACCACTTACACATATTCATGCATTTTCATATTCAAAAAGAGATAATACGGTATCTGCTAGTATGAAAAATGAAATTAGAGGTAATATAGCTAAAGATCGTCATAGAGAGTTGACTCAGCTTATAAATGCTAAAAATTACTCTTTTAGACAAGAGCATATAGAGAATCTTGAAGTTTTACTTGAGAGTGGAAAGAATGGATTATTTAAAGGGTTTGATCAATATTTTAATAGAGTAGAAGTTCAAAGTAATCAAGAACTTAGTTCGAATTGGGTTCTGCTAAATAGTGTGGAGGTTAAAGAAAATGTTAACAAAGCTACAGTCTGAAATATCAAATAATAAAAAAATGAAAATAGTATTAATACTATTTTTACTTTTTATAATTCTAATAAGTTACGGTTTTATGCGTGATAATGATAAAATAATTACTCATAAAGAAGCAAATATTTTATATAGTAAAAATAAAATAGAAAAATTAATTTTAGATGGTGAATATATACATATTAAAACTAATCAAAACTCTTATAAAATATATAAAAATGCAATAAACAAAACAGCATTTTTTTCTAAATATCCTGTCGAAGTTAATAATAGTGACTTTAATCTTTATGATTTATTCTCTTTGCTTATTCTCTTAGGTGCTATAGTATATTTAATTACATTTATGAAACAGAGTAGACTACAACAACTGAAGCATATACGATCAGCAAGAGTAGAAGAACCACAACATAGTGAAACTATACAAGCTTTACAATCAAATATTAAACTTAAAGATGTAGCAGGTATGAGAGAGGTAAAAGAGGAGCTTGAAGAGATAATAGACTTTTTAAGAGAACCTAAAAAATATAAAGATATGGATATTAGACTACCAAAAGGTGTTCTTTTAGTAGGTCCCCCTGGTGTTGGTAAAACTTTTATTTCAAAAGCAGTAGCAGGAGAGGCTGGAGTGCCTTTCTTCTACCAAAGTGGAGCATCTTTTGTACATATTTATGTAGGTATGGGAGCAAAAAGAGTCTCTGAACTATTTAAGAAAGCTAAGCAGATGGCTCCTAGTATAGTCTTTATAGATGAGATAGATGCTGTAGGTAAAAGTCGTGGTGAGTTTAGAAATGATGAAAGAGAGGCTACTCTAAATCAACTTTTAACTGAGATGGATGGTTTTGAAGAGAGTTCAGGAGTTATAGTTATAGGTGCTACCAATAAGATTGATGTTTTAGATGAGGCACTACTTAGAGCAGGTAGATTTGATAGACGCATACATATATCCCTACCAGATATTGAAGATAGAGTAAAAACTTTAGAGTTATATTTAACAAATAAGGAAAATAGTGTAGATGTTGATAGTGTAGCAAGGATGACAGTTGGTTTTAACTCAGCAGCATTAGATACTCTTACAAATGAAGCAGCTCTATACGCTATGCGTAAAGGTAGAAAAAGTGTTGAAACCTCAGATTTTGAAGCAGTAAAAGAGAAAGTACTTTTAGGAAAAAGAAAAATTCTTAGCTTCACTGAAGAGGAGAGAAAAATTCAATCTGTATATCAAGGTGCTAAAGCACTTGTTGCTACTTGGCTTGATGTTGAGTTTGAAAAAATAGGTATAGTAAATACAAGACTTTCAGTTCAAGATCATGAAATTTTATCTAAATCAAATCTTTTAAATAAAATAAAAGTATATTTAGTAGGAAGCTTAGCTACCCATATGAGGTATGATGAACAGTTTACCAATGCAAGTGGTGATATTTTATTGGCTAAAAATCTTATATCTAAAGTTATACATGAATACTCTATGGGTGAACATTTTATAGTTAGACCATATCAAGAAGATGAACTATTAAAAGAGTTAGTTGATGAGTTAAATACACTTCTTCAAACACTTGATGGTGCTTTAACAGAGGTCTCTACTTATCTTTTAAAGTATGAGAACATAACTCAAGAGAAGTGCAGAGAGATATTACTTGAAATATTTTAATGGATTTTCTCTCTATAATGAAGAGAGTTTTTTTAAACAATATATAATAGATAGTGAATTCTGCGTTGTAGGTTTCTCTTATGGTGCTCAAAAAGCTTTTGAAGAGGTGTATAACTCTAAAAAGAGAGTAGATAGACTTATACTTCTTTCACCTGCTTTTTTTCAAAATAAAAAGCTTAGTTTTGTAAGAACTCAACTAAGATATTTTGATTTAGGACAAGAGGATTATGTAGAAAACTTTTTAAAGAATGTATCTTATCCATCTAATGTAGATTTAAGTAAATGTTTAAATATTGGAACTAAAAAAGAGTTGGAAGAACTTTTACTTTATAAATGGGATAGAGACAAGTTAGAAGAGTTAGTTAAAAGAGGTATAAGTATTGAAGTCTTTTTAGGAAGTAGTGATAAAATTATAGATTCAAAAGTAGCAAAAAAGTTTTTTTCTACTATTTGTACTACTTATTTTGTAAAAAATGTTGGACATTTATTAGGATAAAAATGAAAAATAAAATAGCAGTTATTGGTTTAGGATATGTTGGACTACCTTTAGCACATGCTTTTAGCAAAAAGTATGAAGTAGTAGGTTTTGATATAGCAAAGTGGAGAGTTAATGAGTTAAATAGTGGAGTAGATAGTAC
>Ga0256827_10003288_pt1 | contig 10279 bp, 6 predicted proteins | sample CV84metaG_FD_185977 | JGI IMG/M metagenome (GOLD analysis project Ga0256827, IMG submission 185977) | Hydrothermal vent microbial communities from East Pacific Rise, Pacific Ocean - CV84 | ecosystem: Environmental > Aquatic > Marine > Hydrothermal vents | place: Pacific Ocean: East Pacific Rise...
ATGAGAAAGATTTGTCAACCATTATTATAGAAAAAGATAAAAATCATCCCCATATTAATTCATTTAAAGAGAAAGGATTTGTGGTTATTGAGGGGCATACCAAAGAGGCGATAAAAAACCTTGATTTGACCCATATGGAACGATGTTTTATCTCTACAGGTAATGACAGAAAAAACATCGCTTTGGGAAAATTGGTTATGAAACAGATAGAGGACAAAAAGAGTCATGCTGTTCATGTTTGTATTGAAAACAGAGACCTAAATATACTCTTTAAACAAGAGGTGATTAGCCTTGACAAGAAAAAAGAGGTGACCATTAATACCTACTCTCTCTATGAAAATATTGTCAAAAATCTCTTTTCCAAACACAGTATTTTGGGGGAACATCCCCATATTATCAACAACAAAGAGGAGTTCTCAATCGTTATTGTAGGTGATTCTGATTTGGCAATTGAATTGGTCTATCATATAGCATTTCTCTCTACACTTCCGAACCAAAATAAGTTAAAACTCTATCTCGTAGGAGCTAATGCAGAGGCATTTCACAACAGAGTCAAAAAAACTTTTCCTAAAATAGAAAAGATACCTCATCTGACACTTATTCCAAAAGAGTTAAACAGTGAAAGTTTGGATTTTTATATCTATGAAAATGAGATGTGGAAAAGCAAAAACTTGACCAATATTTTTATTGCCACCAAAGATGAAGAGAAAAATCTTGATATTGCGATTAACCTGCAAGATACCACATTTATCAAAGAGATTGGTCACAACAGATTTAAGAGCAGAGTTCTCTTTGCACTCTATCATAACCGTGGATTAGGGGAAGAGATAGACAACGATAAAGACGCATTTGCAAACTTTCATACCTTTGGAAATATCCAAAAAAACTCAACCAAAGAGATTTTGATAGATGAAAAGTTAGACAAAATTTCTAAGCTAATTTTGAGCAATTACAATGAAAAAAAAGATATTTTAACCACCGAACTAGACCACAGTTGGATAGAGACTTTAATTCATCAACAAGAGTCTAACAAAACTCAGGCTTTGCATCTTGATATTAAGCTTCTAGCCTTTGGGTTTACACGTATAAGCTCTACAAAAAGTGTCGATGAACTATTGGAGATAAACAATAAAAAGTTCTATGGTAAACTAGAAGAGAGTAACAAAATCAAAAAGCAACTTAAAAGTTATAAAAAAGAGTATTTCCCAAGCTCATTTGATACAACCCTACTCGACAAAGTAGCCCGTTCAGAGCATGACCGTTGGAGTGCATTTCAGTATCTTAATGGATGGGACTATAACCCTATTCGTGAAAATGATGCCAAAGAGCATAACTGTCTAAAACCTTTGGAGGAGTTTGAAGAAGATATAAAGCACACCTACCAATATGATTTGGCTTCGGTCTACTTTATGCCCATCTATCTGGCTCGTGCTGGGTTTGAGATGGTTGAGAAGAGTTAATAATAACTCTTCTTAAAAAAAACTGTCCATCAATGATTTAGCTGTATTTGTCACATCGTCTATATCTATACTCTTTAACTCTTTTTTTATCATCTCTTGCTTATCTGTACCAAACCAAGAACCCAACTGTTTATTCATCTGATATTTTAAAAGTTTTTTCATGTCAACCGAGACTTTAGGGTCTTGTAAAGTTCCATAAATATCCCCATAAATCTCTTGCCCTTGCATTTTTACCTCAAACTTAGAGTTAATTTTATTGCTTATGGCATCCATTTTTGTATGGGTCAAATAGATATGGCTTTTCCCGTTGTCTATCTTCAACATAGAAGAGAGTATAGAATTTTGATAACCTCCAGAAAAAGAACTTTTGTCATAAACTTCTGATAACAGGTTAATACCTGATGCTGTATAGAGCATATTGGTTAACTTTGTTTTTCTAAAACGCGTCTCTTTTAAATCGGTGTTGATTAAAACAATTTTATCTTTCATGTTATAGTTAATCTCTCCATAAACGTTAGATGAAAAGATAACAGGATAAGAGAACTGATGCAACATTTTTTCCAAAGAGAGAGCTTTCAACTTTAAATCAATATTCTCTTTTTTATATACATACTTTAACTCCCCTCCAAACTTCTGTGTGTCACCTTTTATCTCCAACCCCTTATCATATATCACACTCCCTTGCGTATCGAGTGAACCTTTGTACTTACGCTTTAAAAGTTTTTCAAAATCCCCTAACTCTTTTAAGTGTAATTTATAATCTGCCTGTGCAACTTTTGTACTCTTGTTATATTCACCATTTTTAAAAACAAGTCTCCCCCTATCCGATTCTAAAGTTCCCTTATATTGGTAGACTATGTTTTTAAAATCTATGGTTGTATTTAGCACAAAAGGTTCTTCAGCTACAAACTTAGAGATAAATGCTTGATTCATATGAATTTTAGCACTCCCCTCTTTTTCATATTTTGAAAAAGTCTGAAACTGAGCATCCACATCTGCCAAACCTGTTACATGAGGTTCTTGTTTTAAAAATTTTAAAAGCTTTTCACTGTTGACTTGTTTCATCACAACATTCATCTCTTTAATTTTTGTGGGTATTTTTGTAAAACTATAATTTACACCCCCCTCAAAAGCCGAACCATCTCCTCTCACACGAAGGGAAGAAAAAGCTCCAGAGAAATCTCCCTCCACATCTATTTTATCTTCTAAATGAAAGTCATTGAAAGTAAAAGAATCACCAACCACATGGTAATACATATCTATGTTATATTTATCCACTTCCCCTTTTAATGTAACATTCGCTGTATCATTCACTTGTAGTTGCATCTCTATGTAGGGGTATTGTTCTATATTTAAAGAGTCTACTTTTATTTTATTATAGGTTTTTTTAGATAAAAAGTCTTCAACCAAATAACCTAAGTTTTGATGCCCAGCAGGGGTATTTAAAAAATAAAAAATAACCAATGTTCCTGAACTTAAAAACCAAAAGAAATATTTAAAAAAGCTCCTCATATAGCCACCCTTATTTTTTCTTTATTCTACCATAAAAAGAGAGTTTAACACGACTTTAGATAAAATGTTCCCATTAATTTTTTAGATGGAGCAAGCACAATATGGATGCAGCAAAATATATATGGATGAACGGCGAATTTAAACCTTGGAATGAAGCACAAACTCACGTTTTATCACACACTCTACACTATGGAAATGGTGTAATCGAAGGTACAAAAGCGTACAGAACAGCAGATGGTTATGCCATTTTTAGACTTAACGACCATACCGTAAGACTTAAAGAATCAGCAAAAATGACTTTAATTGACATCCCTTACACAGTTGAAGAGATGAATGAAGCACAACTTGAACTAATACGTAAAAATGAATTTACAGGGGACAATGTTTACCTAAGACCTTTCGCCTTTTTAGGTTATGGTGTTATGGGTGTTTATCATAAAGATGCCCCTGTTGAAACAGTTCTCGCAGCTTGGGAATGGGGTGCATACCTTGGTGAAGAGGGTCTTAAATCTGGAATCAAACTTAAAATCGCTTCGATGACCAGAGCAGGAAACACTTCAAATATGGGTAAAGCAAAAGCCACAGCCAACTATTTAAACTCTCAAATGGCAAAATTTGAAGCGATAGATTGTGGTTATGATGAAGCCCTACTTCTTGATGACCAAGGTTACATAGCCGAAGCATCGGGTGCTTGTTTCTTTATGATTAAAGATGGAGAGATTATCACCCCACCAAATGACAACTCTTTGGCTTCAATTACTCAAAAAACTGTTATTGAAATTGCTGAAGATATGGGATATACAGTATCAAGAAGACGTATTACACGTGAAGAGGTTTATGTAGCAGATGAAGTTTTCCTAACAGGAACAGCAGCAGAGATTACACCTGTAAAAAATGTAGATGCCCGTATTATCGGTGAAGGTTCTCGTGGACCGATTACTGAAATTATTCAAAGTACCTATTTTGACATTGTATTTGGTCGAAATGAAAAATACAAACACTATTTAACATATATTTAAGAGTAGATTCAGCAAAAGAGTCTATAACTTACCATAAGTAAACATCTTGCAAAACTCTTTGGAATCGGAGGCTTCAGCTCCGAACAAGACGAGGCTAAAGCCATCGTTTCCTAGTTTTGCAAAAACTCTAGTAAAGAACAAGGAACATCATGCCCGCAGATATGAACGACTATTTTAAAAAGAAACAACCCAATGGTGGTGGAAATAACAACACACCCAACAGACCCACTCAACCCATGGGTGGAAATGGTGGAGGAAAATCAACTCCACCATGGATATTTATCGCATTAGCTATTGTAGCATCTATCGTTTTCTTTAAACCCTATGCCATCATTAACTCTGGTGAAGTTGGAATTAAAGTGAAAACTGGTAAATTTGAAGAAACCCCTTTAAAAGCAGGTCTACATTTTTACATTCCAGCGATTCAAAATATCATTATTGTCAACACAAGAATGAGACAAGTGATTTACTCTAATCAACAAAATACACTGAGCAGTGAAAACTATAAATCTCATAGTACTTTGGGTTCAAATAACTTAGAAGGTGGAGTGAAACAAAGTAAAGCCATCCCTGTACTTGACAAAAGAGGTCTAACAGTAAATATTGACCTTGCTGTTCAATATCAACTTCGTGCAGAGAGTGCTCCTAAAACCATTGAGCAATGGGGTGCATCTTGGGAAGAAAAAATCATTAACTCTAAAGTAAGAGAAGTGGTTCGTGATGTTATTGGTCAATATACAGCAGAAAAACTTCCTGAAATGAGAAATGAGATTGCTACAGCCATCCAAATGAAAGTAACTGAAAAAGTAAATGCTTTAGATGGTAAACCTGTGATTGTAGCTTCAGTTGAACTTAGAAATATTGTTCTCCCTCAAAAAATTAGAGAGAAGATTGAACAACTTCAAGCTGAAAAGCAAAATGTAAACATTGCAGAGCAACAAAAAGAACGTGCAAAACAAGAAGCTCAAAAAAATGCTGAAGTTGCACGTGGTGAAGCTGAAAGAAACAGAATTGTTGCACAAGGTCAAGCCGATAAAATTAGAATTGAAGCTGAAGAACAAGCAAAAGCAAACACTTTAATCTCTGCATCCTTAACAACTGAACTTTTACAACTAGAGCAGATTAAAACTCAGGGTAAATTCAACGAAGCACTTAGAGTTAACAAAGATGCTCAAATTTTCTTAACCCCTGGTGGAGCAGTTCCTAACATTTGGGTCGATGCCAAAGGTAAAGAACAAAGAACCATCTCGGCACAATAACATTTGTAGGGTGTAGTCCCCGACTACACCGTTAAAATCAAATTTGATTTTAAAAATATTCATACATAAAATGGTGTAGTCGGGGACTACACCCTACGGAGACCCCTCATGCAAATCAACTGGCAAAAAAACCCCCTCATCCCTGCAATCGCCCAAGACGCTGAAACCAATGAAGTCCTTATGTTGGCTTACATGAACGAAGAAGCATATAACCTAACACTTAACACTGGTTACGCTCATTACTTTAGTCGAAGCAAACAACGTATTTGGAAAAAAGGTGAAAGCTCTAACCATACCCAAGAGATAAAAGATATACTCCTAGATTGTGATGCCGATACCTTGGTTCTAAAAATCAAACAAAATGGTGTCGCCTGTCACACAGGAACAAAAAGCTGTTTCTTTACCTCTGTCACCCAAAACAAAAGAGTACTTGAAAAAGAGGTCGATACCGATGCGATGTATGGTGTGGTCGATACCCTTTACCACACCGTACTAGAGCGTAAAAACTCTACAAGCACAGAAAAGTCATGGACAAAAAAACTCCTTAATGACAAAGCGTTAATGTTAAGTAAAATTCGTGAAGAAGCCGATGAAGTTTGTGTGGCCATCAACGAAGAATCAGATGAACAAGTTATTTATGAATCGGCTGATTTACTTTATCATACTTTAGTAGGTCTAGGTTACCGTGATATCTCACCTGACAGAGTCAAACAAGAGTTGGCACGTCGCTTTGGGATGTCTGGGATTGTGGAAAAAGAGAGTAGAGAGAAGTAAGCTTCTCTCTATATATTACCAAATCAACCATCCACAAAATTAGTAAACGCATCTGTAACCTTATATTTATACTCAGAGTATTGATAGATTTCACTTCTATCCTCTGTTTGAGAGAGAGAATAACCCCAAATAGAGGTATATTCAGTTAAATCTTCCCCATAACTCTCTATCTGTTTTAGGTAGGTTCTTATAGATTTTGACTCTATAATTTTTACTTTTCCCATCTTGTCGATTATTGGGCTGTGTTGTCGATTTTTATCATAATCAAACTCTAAAATTCGTCTCCCATCATTAGAGATACCTATGGTTCTGAAGGTTAGGCTTTTTCCTACGGCTGGTAGATTCATTACGTTTCTGTCTGTGGCTAAAAATGGAATATCTAACTCTTCTCTTATTTTTGCTACATTTTGCTTTAAATTAATGCTATCAGAGGGGAGTTTATCTACTATTTTATCTGTCTCTTTTGGATAGATACCGATATACTTCTCTTCTGTTATCTCTTGTACTGTTCTTGCATTATTGCTAAAATTAGCCGAGTTCTCTTTAAACCCTTTTACTGAAAAGGTGTAGTAGGGTAAAATTCCAATATCATTTAAGGCTTTTCTTAATCTAACAGTGTGTCCACGAGAAGATACAGCAGGAATGAAAACTTGTTGATTTGTTACAATCCACCCTACACTTAATATCTTTTTAACAGCGTTTTCTACTTCTGGAGTAATCTCTATGGCTGATTCAAAATGTGTCTGGATTATAAACTGGTTAAAGCCAATTTTTGAAGCTTTCTCTTTGAACTCTTTTAATATAGCAATCAAAGAGTCGGTTACACGTTGAGGAATAAAGACCAATAGACGGCTTCCCAATCTTATTCTGCTCATCAACGCATACTTTTTCTCTCTATTTTCATTTGCTTTTGCTTTTCGTTCTGCCATAAGATATAGCTCATTAAAGAGGTGTTGTAACTGCTTATCGGTACTCATTAACGCATCTCCACCCGTAATCAGAATATCTCTAAGTTGTGAATCATTTTCAAAATATTTTAACTGTCTTGGTAACTCTGTTGCCCAGCTCTCTTTTGGTTTTAACTCTTCTAAATCAAAATCAAACTCTTTTTTCTGAAAACCATACATCCGTTGACACGAAACACACAATCCACCACACGCTCGACCTGTGGTTTTTGGGATAAATATCGCCACTTCTGGGTATCGTCTATGAATACAACCACCCTCTGGCAAGACCCAACCAGCAGCGTTTGGTTTGTTGGCTTCAATAATATCCTCTTTTTCCCATGCTACAATATCGCCAAACTCATCTACCAACGCTTTACTAGTAAATAGATAATCTCTAATTGGTTGGTCTGCATACTTATATTTTGCAGGAGGATTTACTAACAGCAGTGAAGTGTAGTGAGGATTGGCAAATATTGGAATCCCTTTATCTTTTGCTTTTCGTAGTATCTGCATGGTTTTCTCATCAATAGAGTAATTTAACATCTCATTAAGTGTTTCGGGGTCTCTAAATGCAAATTGAAGATGAAACTTTTTGGTTTTCCACATCTCTTTGATAAGGGAGTATTTATCTTTAAAACTCATACTGCTAGAGAATGGATTCTTTTTAATCTCTCCTAACTCTATCTTTTTAACTATCTTAGTGATAATTCGCTCTTTATTTGCCTTTCGCATCTCAATCAATTCACTATCAATCCCTGAAGGGTGTCTCTCTATCCACTCCAAGACCTTTTCTTTTGAAGGTATCTTTTGTTTTAGCTTTCCATTGTATTGACGTAGAAGATAGAGCATATCCAAAAGAAAGCTCTCGCTCACAATCTTATGCTCTACTATCACCTCATAAAGTGTTGTGATGGGTTTAGATACAACTTTTTTACCTCCCACATTTTTGTCCTCAATCTCCAATCCATCATTGTCTATATAATCCAAAAGCCGTATAGAGGCATACTCTTGCCACTTAAGTTGTTCAAAGAGTTTACGATCAGACATCTGATAATAACTCAAAGCCTCTTGACCCATATTTTTTAAAATAGATGCTCTAAAAGAGACTTTTGCCTCTGTTGCATCCTCTGCCATATCAAACAGCTGTATCAACTTACTATTTTCGTCTGTAATAGTTTGAATAATTTTGTTTATGTTTGCAATATCCTTTTTTAGTAGTGTTACCATGTTTATTCCTTTTTTTAAACTCTGTAGATAGAAAAAATTAATTTCTACTTCAATTATGAATTAATTTTATTGAGGCTATTTTAGATATTTTTAATCTGTTGATTAATAGTTGGGTATCTTTATGAGCTAAAATAAGTTTTTGGAGTATCTATCATAATGAGTTATTATCATTAAAGCTCTCATATATTTTTTATAGAGCCATCTCTAAGTAATACATTATATCCATTTATCTAAGATATGTATCTATTTCTTTTTGTCATCCATATAGATTATGGCTCAATAAAATTGGATTTATTGGAGTTCATAAAATTTAGAGATATCAACCAATATAAAAGTATAAACCAATCAAACGAACCAATGGTTCACTTTTGAAATTTTTTATAATAATCGAGTTCTTGTAAAACTCATTGGAGTAAGGACTTTAGTCCTGTTAATTGAACGAGACTAAAGTCTCTACTCCTAGTTCTGTAAGAACTCTAATATTAAAATAAGCTAAAATTACCCTTTCCCTTTAACAATAACTATTATTCTTTCAACTAATGAAGATATATAAGAACATTTGTTCTCCTTATTTGTTTAAAAAAAGTCTCAAATTCTTTAAAGGGCTAAAATATACTCCTTTAGCCCTAGATTTCAGTTTCTATTTTTAATATAATAAAATATAAAAACAAATCCATAACATTAAGGAGATACCATGAAACATTTCATTTTAACTATCACCCTATTCTCTACCTTTAGTATCTCTCTCTATGCCAATACTATTTTAGCACTTGGAGCAAGAAGTAGTTCAGCCATAGACTCTATGCCAGCGAAACAGATAAGAGATACACGAACTATAAAACAAGACACCACTCCCTTTAGTAAACAAGTAACTGTCATGAGTAACGAAGAACAACTTAACTATGACCAAGAATATAATGAAAAGTTTTTTAGTCCATGGCAACTTCCATACATGAACTTAACCGAAGAAGAAAAAACTTGGCAAATGAAATATGCCAATGAAAAAACCTATCGTCGAAATGGTCGTAGAATCTCAAAAAAATGGTTTAACAGCACCATTGCAAACTCAAATTTTGCAGACTATGAATCACTCTCTTTACCAGCGATTACTATTAAACATGCTGATTTAAAACTTTTCCCTACAACAAAAGGGATTTACTATGACCCAAAAAGAACAGGAGAAGGGTTTCCTTTTGATTACAATCAAAACTCCTCTATCCATCTAAATACCCCTCTTTTGGTCTCACACTACTCTTTGGATAAAAAATGGGTTTATGCAAAAACTTCCTATGCCTTTGGTTGGATAAAAACTAGCAGTATTGCTTTTGTTGACCAAACATTTATCTCTGAATTTCAAAATGGAGACTATGCTATTACCGTGAAAGACAACTTACAACTTTTAGAAAATGGTCGATACCTATCTATTGTAAAAATGGGAACAATTTTTCCTGTTGACCCTGTAACACGACAATATCTTAGAGCAAAAAGAAATACTAGAGGCTATGCCACCATAGATAAAGTTGATGTTAAAGATGTAGATATTATTGCTTATAAGCCTGTCAAATTCAATCCTTATAATGTAGCCTATATTAGCAAACAGTTGGTAGGAGAACCTTATGGATGGGGAGGAAAACTTGAAACAAGAGATTGTTCAGCTTTAACACGTGACTTTTTTGCCCCTTTTGGTATTTATCTTCGACGAAACTCTAGACAACAAGCACAAGATGGAAACTTTATTTCGCTTAAAGGGCTAGACAGTAAAAGTAGAAAAGAAATCATACTTCAAAATGCAAAACCCTGTCGTTCACTCCTCTTTGTCCCTGGACATATTATGCTCTATTTAGGGGAAAGAAAAAATGAGCCTATCATTCTTCATAACTATTGGGGAGTAAGACTGAACAGTGGAAAGAAAAGAGTTATTGGAAGAGCTGTTATCACCACCACGAAAATGGGTGCTGAACGTTCTGATGTAAAAAAGAAAAGTATGCTAATTAATACCCTAACAGGTATCGTAAACTTCTAGTTCATTTGTTGGGATTAACCATCCCAACAAACATGCTAACAACCTATGGTACTACAAC
>Ga0256827_10003289_pt1 | contig 10279 bp, 7 predicted proteins | sample CV84metaG_FD_185977 | JGI IMG/M metagenome (GOLD analysis project Ga0256827, IMG submission 185977) | Hydrothermal vent microbial communities from East Pacific Rise, Pacific Ocean - CV84 | ecosystem: Environmental > Aquatic > Marine > Hydrothermal vents | place: Pacific Ocean: East Pacific Rise...
TTTGGTGTTTCGGTAGCGGAGGCTATGTCCTGTGGCTGTGTACCTGTGGTTAGTGCAGTGGGTGGTTTAAAGGAAGTCGTAAAGTCTGATTATGGATATCTTGTAGGCAGGAATCATACTGATAACATCAGGGATTCCGTCCTTGATGCTTTTAAAACCTATGATAAAAAATCTGACCTTGCTCAGCAGAAAGTGTTAGCAGATTTTTCTGATGAGAAGAGGGAGAAGGCTATCTTAGAAGTTATAAATCGACAAGATTAGTTCATTGTATATTTATCGTCACTATTTTATCGACATAGCAATTGTAATTTTGGAATTCTTGGGAAAAACATCTCCAATAGTGGTAAAAATATTGCAATAAATGAGATTAATATTTAAAACTTATACCGTTATTTATAATTAATCGGCGATTTTAATAATTCATTTGTGATAATCTCAGAACCAATATTGTTAACATGGTGATAATCTCCAAAGCAACTATCTGATAATTGATAATCTGAATAATCAATATAGATTACATTTGGATATAATTGCGAAACCTTGTAAACGGTTTTCTTGTAATATGAAACAAAGTATTGTGGAATTAAATTTCTGTACTCTTTGTGTTGTGGTGTATTGACTAAAATTAGTTTAATGTTATTTTCATCGCATAATTCAATGATTTTATAAAAATATTTTAGTGCTATTTCAGATTTCTTAAGTTCATTTCCATTACTATAATAATGGATCTTTATTGGTGTTGATACATCCTTAAAAACGTGTTTGTTACTAGAATGAAAGGATCCAATAAAAGGATAATCTCTTAATTTGATCTCTTTTTGCTGAAGAACCTTGATGATTAGTTTTGCTTCGAGTTTTAGCTGAAAAGGAATATTGTATTTCCATTTTAAATAATTAATTCTCCAGTTTTGTGAAGGGGAGTAAATGTCCTTTACACCGTTAGCATCCAATAACATGAAATATCGAGCAAAACTTCTTGATGTTCTTTGTGAAGAAAATAATGAGATATCGGATCCTTGAGAAATATTATGTGGACCAAAGCTTAGTACTACATTAGTAATTTGAGGGTTTGCAGATAGAATCTTTAATAGTTTAAAATATGTGAAAATATAGTGTTCAGCATGAAAAGATATATTTTTTGAATGTGGAATTTTTTTATCGTCGAAAGTCGTTTGTGAGTGAGAATCCCCAAGGATAAGTGTAGTTGTTTCAATGTTTATTTTGAAGTTTTTGTTTTTCAGGTAATTGTTTTTTAAATTCCCATAAAAATATGCAGAAATAAAAATGATTACAATTATCACTACCAGAAAAAAGGATATTTGTCTTAAAAACTTGTTCATATCATATTAAAATTGAAAGTAAATAAATACTTTTTCTTCACCTGTAAATATTATTATTAGCATTATTAGACTAATATATCCACCCCATCTTATAAATCTCTTTTCTTGTAGGTTCTCTAATGCATGGTTTTTTGTACGAGATCTCCATTCCATGATTATTAAGAGCACAATCATAGGAATACCACCTAATTTAGTTGGCATTGTGAAAAAGCTCTCGACAAATATATTGCTAATGTATATTATTGCATCACTAACAGTATTGGCTCTAAAGAATATCCATAATAGATTAACCATAATAAAAGTCAAAAACATTTTGCTAATTTCTTTAAAAGAAGGGAATCTGTTTCCATCTCCAATTGTGTTTAAATATTTTCGGTTCCGACCAGTCAATATTGAAGGAAAAAAAAGCATTGCGTTTAGAAATCCCCAAACAATAAATGTCCAATTAGCACCATGCCATAGACCACTTACTATAAATATGGTTAATACGTTAAAGAATAATCGTGCTTTTGAATCAACTTTGCTTCCACCAAGTGGAATATATAAATAATCTCTAAACCAAGTAGAAAGTGATATGTGCCAACGTCTCCAAAACTCTCCAATATCTCTTGAAAAATAAGGGTAGTTAAAATTTTTCATAAGGTTAAAGCCAAACATTCTTGCAGTTCCAATCGCTATATCAGAATATCCTGAGAAATCACAGTATATTTGGAAAGCAAAATAAAAAGCGCCTAATGCAAGGTTACTACCCGAATACAATTCTGGATTATTATAGAATTGATCAACGTAGGTACCCACATTATCTGCTATCACAACCTTTTTGAAAACTCCCCACAGAATTTGTCTTAAGCCGTCTTTAGCTCTGTCATAATCAAAAAATCTTTCTTTTTCAAATTGTGGTAATAAATTTACAGCTCGTTCTATTGGTCCAGCTACTAATTGCGGAAAAAAAGATACATATGCAAAAAAAGTAATAGGATCATTACTTGCTTTTAATTTTTGTCGATATACATCTATTGTGTATGAAAGAGTTTGGAAAGTATAAAAACTAATGCCAATGGGCAAAATTAGATTAAGAGTAACAAATCCGAGATCATTACCAAACAGGTTTTGGTACATCTCGTTAAAACTATTTGAAAAAAAATTGTAGTATTTAAATACTCCTAACATTCCTATATTCGAAATTAAACTTATAATAAGCATTCCTTTGCGCCGGTTCTCATTATCCTCACTTTGCATTTTCTTTGCAAGTAAGAAATCTAATAACGAGCTAATAAATATTAAAGAAAGAAAACGGTAGTCCCAATAACCATAAAAGAAGTAACTAGATATTAATATTAATACATTTTGTTTTCGGATACTATTTTTGAATACAAACCAATAAATGGTAAATACGATAATAAAAAAAATAATAAACTCAAATGAAGTGAATTTCATTTCAACAGGTATATTGAAGATTTAAAATGCAAAAATATCAAATTATATCAATAATTCAACTAACCATTTGGTCAACCTAATTTGTAATATTCAGATATTAATAATTTTTTAAAGAAGTTAAAGAAAGCTATATTGGATGTCTTAAATCAAAAGGATTAGTCTTGTACTGGATCTATAATAAACTTGCCAATCATTGACAATGGGTTAGCGTAGTCATAGACAACCATAAATTTATAAAATCCAGTTTTTTGAGGTAGGAAAAGACTATCGGTAGTATTTTTTGCTATCCATTTAGATGATTTTAATTGAGTTTCTTTTTTAGCATATTTATAAAAGATTACAACTTTATCAGTATTAAATGATTTTAAATCTATATTATATTTTTCATCACTATTTAAAGTAAATGCTTTAGTTTTAAGATGACCATAAAAAGGAGGCTTTTGAGTATTAGTATTATAAAATTTGATAGGTGTAATATTACTACTATTAGTATTTTCCAGAAAAATAATAATATTAGAAATACAAGTTTTATCAAACGAAAATATAACTCTATCTGATTGAATATTTGAAATGGCATCCATTCTGTTAATTCTATTATTCTCATCTCTTTTGTATAGTATTATCCCTGGGTTATGAGTAGTAGTGTCAATGGCGACTTCAATATAATTTGTATATTTCTTTTCATTAAATGTGATATAAAACTTTGTGCGACTATCTTTAATAGCCTTATGTTTATTCTTCTTCAGGAATCTGTTTAATCTCCACAAAGATTTGTGTTTAAGTAGATCTAATGAGTCAGAATTTCCGATATAGAATTCGTTGTTTATAGGAATACCATAATATCCAGGAAAAACTTCTGTTATTGGGATAGACATATCATGCTTGGGGTATTTATAGGCTTTAGATTTTGAATTAATATATTTCCCTTCTGATAATACACTCCAGATCCTTTTCTGATTATCAAATATCTGATTATCAAATATTTCATATAAATGCTGCATTTCGTAAACTTGATATCTTAGATATTTATTTTTCAAGCGCATATTGGCTCTGTTATAATAACTCCAAGTGGGTGTATCGTAGTATTCTAAACTATTCACTAAACCTAAGTAGGTTTCATCGAGTATTCTTTTGGCAGTAGTATCGCTTGGAAAGAAGTCGGTATATTCCTTTAAACCGATTAAGCCGTTGATATAGCCATTTAACACTTGCGGTGATCTTTTGGAGTTTGGGTATTCTTCAATCCAGGTATATCCTTCTTTTGTAGTTGAAATAGTTCCTCCATTTTCTTGTTTTTGTAGTAATACGTAGGCAATTTTTTCAATCAAAGGAAATACATCTGGGTCATTCGTTAGTTCATGATACCTTAAGAGATAACTGATAGCGTAGCCTTGCGTCATGCCTGAATACCAAGGGGCTTTTAAGTCCCAGAAATTAAAATTATACGGAAGGCCTAAACCTTTGCCTTCATAAAGTGTACGTACTTTTGTGGAGTCTTTAAAGTATTTTATTTGATCTACACATTTTTGATAATACACACTGTCGTTAGTTTCTTTGAATTTATAGTAAGCGAGTATGCCATATTGAATAATGGAAAGTGGATGGTATCTGTTAGCCGATTTAATAATACCATTTTTATCAAATCTCTTGGAGGTTTCCATCCCTTTTATATCTACTCTGTTAATAGAGCAAGTATAAGGTTGGAGCTCTTGGGGATGAACTTCTATAATGGTACTAAAAAAGAATGAAATAAATAAGATTGATAGTAAGTGATGTCTCATCTTAAGTGCTTTTTTCGATTAACTGATTAATGAGGGTTTACCCTCATTAATCAGGGTGTTTAATTTCTGCTCAAATATAGTTTTTTCCTCAGTACAGTTTCCATTTCTTTATTTTTTTTGGTGTCTATTGAATATTAAGAATACTTGATACTTATTAAATGCATAAGGTTAAATATATTCTACCTTTTTAAATCAAACTTTTAATAGCCATCCTGAGAATTTAAAAACGATATCGTTTATTCCTAAAAAGGAACTGATAGCATTGTATAATGAACATAAAGTTGTTTTGCAGTTATCTGTTATTGAGTCGTTTGGTGTTTCGGTAGCGGAGGCTATGTCCTGTGGCTGTGTACCTGTGGTTAGTGCAGTGGGTGGTTTAAAGGAAGTAGTAAAGTCTGATTATGGACATCTTGTAGGCAGGAATCAAACACCTGAAATTGGTGATGCTATTACCGATGCCATGAATACCTTTGATGAGAAATCGGTATTAGCACAAGAAATGGTGATGAAGAATTTTTCTGTGAAAGATAGAGAACAAAAACTTATAGATTTTATAGAGGCTTAAGTTGTTATTAAAGATACTCTTTTGGAAAACTGTTTAGTAGTGCCGTTAAATCAAGATTTATTTCATTAATACTACAATGGCTCATTAGTTCTTTAGCCGATGTTTGCTCATCAATAATAAAAGGGTTTTCTGTCTTTGTTCCTATTGATGAAAAATAGTCGTGAAATTTAAAGTTCCCACCAACTATCTTATTGGAGAGCCGAATCCAAACTGATGGAATCTTATAAGCATCGGAGATAATGATTCCATGAAGTGAACTTGATGCGATGTTTTCACATTCACATATCTCATCAATAACTTGTAAGGGATTAGGATTTTGGATATTTATAATTTTCACGTCAGACCCTATATTCTTTATCCAGTTTGAATCTTTATCGATATAATGAGGGAGAATACCAAGCTTATATTTTACTTTGCTTTTTGGGCTATAGAATTGAGGGAGCAATAAAGCAGGGTCTCCGTAGATTTCAGGACAAGTCACTCCGTTTTTCAACAGAATCTCTCTTGTTAGAGGTCCTCTAACAGCGCAAATCTTTTTTGGAACAGAAATATACTTCGACTCTTCTGAAATAAAACCACTTCCCCAAACTGTAGTCATTTTCGTGGCTCTGTCGAGGATGGATCCAATAGCCATTAAATGTTCCGAAAGGCAATACTTTGCACTAACATTTATAATATTTCTTTTTGATATGTCATTTATTAGAACAGGATTAAGGATATCGCCGAAATTATTTAAAGTTGGGGACCAGTCAAGTTGAATAGAATCCGGTTTATTTATTCGTTTGATGAGATATCTTGTGTTATGAACAATCTTTTTTATGGGTAAAGGGTATTTCATGTGTTTTTGCCACTGTTTTGAATAAATAATATCTAAAGTTAAATATCAGTAATGGGCAAATATACGTAATAAAATACTTATCTCATTCTAAGCATGGCGCAAAATATTATTTGGTAAGCAGGTAATGATAATTTGTCAATTAATGGGGATTGTATATGATAAAATAAATGATACCTTTGTTTATTAATCAAGGCTGTTTAAATAAGTAAGCATTCGGGTCATTCTTAAAGATTAGAAAATAAAGGCTAAGCAAAGGAGAATAAAATAGTGAAATGGGTATAGTAGTTAAACAAGGAAGTAAGAATGCCATATTTACATATTTAGGTTTTTTTATTGGGGCCATTTATACGGCGCTTTTAGTACCTAAAGTATTTTCTGATTTTCCTGAATATTGGGGTGTCGCTCGCTTATTAATATCTTATGCATTAATATTTGCTCCTTTTGCAATGTTGGGAACTCCCATGGCCATTATCAGATATTTCCCTAAATTTAGTGGTGAAGACAAAAGTAAGTTTATTTTCATGGCTTTGTTTTGGGCATTAATGGGAACAATACTTTTGTCGGTAATCATCTACAGTATGTCGAACTGGTGGTTTGTCGATGAAAAAAATAAACTTTTTAACCAGAATTATTATTTTATCATCCCTGTTTTATTAGGCTATGTATTGCTTGAGTTTGGAAGTGCTTTAGCGCAATCGGTATATAAATCGGTATTATCTATTTTTGTGAAAGAGTTGTTTTACAGGCTTATTATTCTGGTTGATATTCTATTGTATTCCTTTGATATCATATCGTTTAATAGCTTCTTAATCATCTTTTCTTTTGCTTATTTAATAGCTTTTATCCCTCTGTTTATTTTTTTAATAAAGGAAAAAAATATCGGTATGATAGTGGATTTTAGATATATATTTTCTCCAAAACATAAAGGATTGTATATATATGCTTTATTTACTATCATTGGTGCCAGTGCATTTATCATATTGGCACAGTTGGATAATATTATGATTTCGGAGTATTTAACGCTTAAAGAAGTGGCTATTTATGGGCCTTCGTTATTTATTGCCACGGTAATACTTGTGCCTTCCCGATCAATCATTGCTATAGTAAGGCCTTTAGTTGCAAATGCCTGGGTGACAAATTCTTTAGATAAAATTAAAGAGCTTTATACCAAAACATCTATCGTATTATCAACCTATGCCATTTATTTATTTATACTGATTTGGATAAATATCGATTTGATCATGTATTTCTATGGTGAGGAATTTGGTCAGGGTAAATATGTGGTTTTATTCATATCGTTGGGGAACATCATTAATCTTCTGACCAGTATCAATGGTACCATTATTAATACATCAAAGTATTATAAGTCCGATATCTTTTTCCAGGTTATTTTGATAGGTCTTACAATCATCACAAATATGATACTTATCCCAATATACGGTATTACAGGTGCTGCTTTGGCTACGGCGATAACTATTTTCTTGCAGAATTTAATAAAACTGATTTATATTTATGTGGTTTTTAAAATGCATCCCTTTACTTCAAAAACGGTTTATTTATTATTGTTTGGCCTATTTTTGTTTTTGGTGGTGAATAATTTACCTGTGTTTTATAACCTTTTTGTATCATCAGTAATATATTCTATCATCTTTAGTATTTTGTTTTGGAGTGTTGCTTATTTATTGAAACTATCCGAAGATATTAATGCTTTGATAATAAATATATTGGGTAGAGTTGTGGGCTTCTTCAAATAATTAAATCCTGATTTTTATGAAACGTATATTGATATTTATTATTTTTATGATGGCTAATGTGTCTTTCTCACAAAATACCATGTTTAAAGCCCTATATGTAGATGATTTCTCAAATATTATAGATATACCAACGCAAGAACTTGCACTTTTGGAGTATGCCAAAGTAAACGGTTTCAATTATTTAGTCATTGATCATATTTCTAAGATTCATCGCAACCGTTTCCCTTTGGACAACCAAATGACTGATGATCCCTTTGCTAATTTTATAAAAAAGGCTAAAACCGAATATGAGATTCAACGTATTTCGGTAGTGGGAGAGACCGCGGCCTCCTTTGATCCTATCGTTAAATATAACGATAATCATCAGGATAATCCGGATGAGCAGGTAGATGGTTTTAGTTTGGTATTTGAGTTTTGGAATTCCAGATTAACCGATTTTGAGAAGTATTATTGCAAAACCTATTTTAATGATTTGGGTTTGCCTTGCAACCGTAAAGGGGCGTTTTATTTTTATATAAAACAACTTAAAGACCTGAGAGCCATCACCAGCGAAAAGAATCTGAGGCTGGAATCCTTTGTGGGTAATGTCACTAAAGACGAGATGCAACAGTTGATTCAATATATCAATACCATTCATATTCATTATTATCGTAAGAAGATGAAGAATCTGGCTAAGTTTAAAACCGAAAGGCTGGAAGCTATTATCAATGGAGCTTCTCATGTAGAGGTGGTTCCCATATTCTCATCTGGTGAAAAATATTTCGGCCCCTGGCTTAAAGATCATGCTATAGATGAAGTGTTCCCTATCTTTATGGAGCAATTTAAAGAAAACGAATCCCTGCGTCCTGTATTAGATAATATTAAAGGTTATGGCTGGGGCCCTTATTCCAAAATGCCTAAATAAAGGCCGGATTTTTTAGTGTTTGAATAATCAACTTGAAATCAGTATTCTAATTCATTATCTTTATCGTTTTACAAAAAAATACCTATTCATAAATAAGCATTTTTTATGATATCAATTTGTAAAAAACGAGGATCTCATTGTCAAGTTATTTCAAACACTAAAAACAGCGTATTATGAAAAAGATATTTACAATTATTTTGCTCACTACCTTTTCGTTAAGTTTATTTGCACAGAAATTTGTGAAAGAATGGGAAATCCCTTTGGAAGGTATGTTTGGAGAAAGAACAGGATTATCAGTTATTACTGCTACTCCCGATAATAATTTATTTATTGCAGGATTGGGGAATAGGACCGGTTATGGGAATCTCTATTTTATGAAACTTGATACTTCGGGAGAAGAAATCTTCACCACTTTTGCTGAAGAACAATATAGCAATTATAGAAGTGTATCGCATGTTATCATCGATAATCAAAATAATTATGTTGTCATTGGCTACTATGATGCTAATCGAAAAACTTATTTCACACAACTTTCGGAAGATGGCGATATTTTAAATACAACAACATCAGGAGAGCAATATGGTTTCCGAGAAGGCTTCGATATTGAACAAACAGTTGATAGCAGCTATATTGTTTCATCAAAATATTATGATTATTATGCCCATGAATGCTTGGCATTAAGAATCCTCGATAAGACAGGAGATTTCATCTTGGATACTATTTTTCGCGATGCAAATGGTGAATTCATAAAAGGTTCTTTTGCCGGTATGGCCAAAATAGACGATTCTACATTTGTCTTCACTGGATACACTGATACTCTTACAGCCAGCGGCGCCAAATTAGATTTAATGTTTGCAAAAGTGCAATTGAGCAATGATACCTTATGTCTGTTAAACCTAAAAGAGTATATAGTAGAAGGCACAAGTGAGTCGGGGAACGATATTCTCATTCTACCCAATGAGCAAGGATATATTATCAGTGGTGATGCCCCAAACAACAATAGTACGACTAGTCGTGCCGGTACATTAACACGTATCGATACTGCCGGAAATATTGTTTGGGAGAGGGCCTATACCAGAACATCAGGTGGGATGACCACTTTTTACAGGATCCATTTAGATAGGGATACAAATATCGTTGTGCTGGCAAGAACTTCTGGGGGCAGCTTAGATGCGACACTTTTGAAATATTCTCCAAATGGCGACCTCCTTCAGAAAAAACACTTTGACGACGGCAGTAACGAAACACCTTATGACTTTATTATTACGGAAAGCGGAAAAATATACGTGACTATTTGGACAGGTAATTCTTCTATGCTTTTAAAAGTTAAAGATATTTGCCCTCTTATAAATCCCATAGCAAGCATCAGCGATACCCTACCAAAACCCGGAGAGGATATTACGGTAACCATAGGGAATACCAATGCGAATTGGGTATACAGCCTGGTTCAGATTAATGGTGAAGAGACTTTAGATTCACAACTGGGAAATGGTGATAATTTAAGCTTTACTGTCAGCGGGCTTACCAACGATGATGTTTCCAATGGAATTGTCGTCTCTGTTATTGAACCCGATGTACCTTGTATCAAGTATTCCGATACTTTACATTTGGCGTTTTATGATGGTGTAGACGAATGGAGTTATAAGCATTTATTAGTTGT
>Ga0256827_10003290_pt1 | contig 10277 bp, 9 predicted proteins | sample CV84metaG_FD_185977 | JGI IMG/M metagenome (GOLD analysis project Ga0256827, IMG submission 185977) | Hydrothermal vent microbial communities from East Pacific Rise, Pacific Ocean - CV84 | ecosystem: Environmental > Aquatic > Marine > Hydrothermal vents | place: Pacific Ocean: East Pacific Rise...
GTTCTATTTATTTTTTGTTTTGTATTTATTTATTTATTTATTATATCTTTTTCTTATTTCAGAAAAAGCTTAAAACAAATGTTTTTTTTAGTTTAAGTAGATTTTTTATGAGTTGTGACATATGGAGGAGTAGAGAAGATAAGACCTCCCCCTAATTTCGGGGGGATTTAACGATTAAAATGGGATTTCATCCTCATCAATGTCGATTTCTGGAGCAATTGTTTCAGGAACAGGATTAGATGCAGGAGTCGGAGTAGATGCAGATTCAGATGTTGGAGCGATGGCTGAAGTTGACATAACTACAAGCTTAAGGTTAGTGACTTCTTTATTTTGAATTGTTGTAACAACATTCCCATCAGCATCTTTAACTTCAATAGGTTTTGGTGTAAACGCATTACCTTTCAAGAACCCAGACACAGTTAGAACATCACCATCTTTAAATCCAGCACCAACAGACACTGATGTTGAGAATGGAATATTTACATATTTATATGCATTATCGGTTGATACAGCTTTAAAAGATGCAGATACTTGACCAACAATAAGCTTTTCAGTAACTTTTTCTACAAATGCGAGTCTTGTTGAAAGTTCAACATTGTTTTTGCCTTTTTCACCTTGTTTCAACACAGTAACTTTACTAACAATAATTTTTGGAACAGTCACGTCTTTACCTGCATCAGGACTAGGGTGTTCAGAACCATCTTCTGCTATATTTTTTTTATCTGATTTAACAGTAAAAGCTTCACCTGAAAGATATCCTGTAACTTCAACTCTTTTTTTATCCAAACTTGCAAAATCAGCATTTGATAGCTTTGCAGAAACTTTAATTCTTGCATATTTCCAAATTGGTTCTTTTTCGCTATCTCTTTCATCATTAAAAGGGACACTAAGATTTGCGACTGAGTATTCAGTGAAGTTTTTTGGGAAATTAATAAATCCTGAGATCGTAATTAGATTTTTTCTATTCGTATTGTTCATATGGAACTCCTATTGTTTTTTTGTAAGTGTATTATAACAGTTAAAACTTAAGAGAAGCCTTAAACATTAATAAAAAGCTTTTCTTTTTTCTCTTTTTAGTGCATATGTTCTTTTTTATGACAAGATTGACACAAATTTACTAAATTTCTTTTATGGTTAACTTCGCTCAACGTATATTTTCCAGCACGAGCTTCTGCTTGATGTTTTTTATCATGATGGATTTCTTCAGCTTTTCCACCACATCGTTCACAAACCCCATAGAACATTTCAGGATTGTATCGACTCGCTTTCTCTTTAGCTAACTCTTCAAGCCCTGATATATTTAACTCTACTTTATTTCTTATTTTATAAGCTAGGTCAATAAACTCTGATGGAAGATGAATTGATTTAGCAAACTCTAATCCATAAGTGCTACCACCTTTACCACATTGTAATTTTCTATTGTATATAACTTTATCATCAGTTGATGAATAATTTAAACTTAAATGAACCATGCGAACAGAATCTAGCTGACTAATATCATCAATCTTATCTAGCTCATGTAAATGTGTGCTTAAAATAAAAGATCCCTTTAAAGAAAGTATTGTTGAAGCAACAATACTAAGTCCTGATGTTGTTTCCGTCCCATGAGAGATTTCATCACCAATAACCATACTTCTTTTTGTCCCTCGTTTTAAAATATTCTTAAGTTCGGTCATTTCCATAGCAAATGTTGACTGACCTCTTGATAAATCATCAGAACCAACAATTCTAGTAAATAGAGAGTCAAACACTGATAATTCTAAACTTTTTGCAGGAGTCATCAGTCCAGCTTGGGCAAGAATAATTGAAATTCCAATGCTCTTACTCAAAACTGTTTTACCTGATGAGTTTTGACCAAATAAAACATATCCTTTATGAGATTTGTCTGATAAGTTTAATGGGTTATCTCGATGCTCAGAATTAAATCGTCCAAAGAAAACATCATTCGGAATAAATGATTCTCTATCAATAGATTCAACAATTGGATGTCGCAAATCAATAGCATCATAATGATTTTCATCTGACTCTATAAATTTGGGTTTACAGAAATTCAATTCGTTTTTTAAGTAGATATTATTTAGTGAAAACTCTATAGCACATAAAGAATTTATTACAGAAAGGACTTCTTCTTTAGAAATGGAGTCTAAAATAGTAGTTAAAGAATCTTTATTATTAATTTTTATTTTTTCAGTAATTAGACCCATTTTTTCTGAAATTCTTGTTAATTCATTATGATAGAATTTAACAGAATTCTTCAGTTTTTTCACTCTATATTCTTTAAATTCTTGTTGATTCTTATTATTATTAGATAATTCAATAAAATACCCCTCATTTTGAGAATATTTTAATTTTCCACCAAAATCTTTTGCTACTGACTCAAATTCAGAAAGCTTTACCTGTAAATTTAAAAGTTCAGATAACTCAGGTCCATTATAATTTGTAACAAAGTTTGCTGACCAATTATTCCATGTAACAGACTCCATCTTATCTAATAATAGCTCTGAATCAAACTTAGATAAAATCTCTGAAAAATTTTCGGACATCTCACTAGCAAAATTTGCGTTAAGACTTTTCTCAGAAAACCCACGAATATCAATTGTGATTTGATTAATAGACTCAATTGACTTATATAAATTTAAAACTTCAAAAGGTTCAATTTTACCAACTTCATATCTTCTATAAATTCGCTCCATATCATAAACATTTTTTAATTTAGTTCTGAACTTAGTGATAAGACCATTAGGCAATTTTAACATATCCTCAGACAAACTCATTCTATATGAAATTTCAGAAACTCTAATTAGAGGATTTAATATCTGATTCGTGATAAAGCGTCTACCAATTGCTGAAACTCCTTTGTTTACGATTTTAACTAAATCTTTTGGCAGTGACTTATTTAAAACATCTAATTGAGTCATGGGGTTATTTCCAAGATACATAAATCTATGAGATTCAATTTTTGATGCTGTTAAAGATTTTACCAACAATTTATTATTAGAAATAGAGTATTGCAATAAATTTGTTAATGATTGACTAGCATAAGGCTCTAACTCTAAATCCAAAACTTCAATTGGAGTTAAAAACTCATGAGACAATCCAAATGTGGCTTTAAATAATTGATTTTGATATGCAATTTTTGATTTTTTGATTTTTTTATAAATTGGAGTTGGACCAAAATAATTTAATTCAGCATATTCTTCATTTGAATAACATAGAATCTCTCTAATATTCTCTTTATTGAGAATTTGAATTAATTCATCAAAAGCCTTGGTTTCATCATTTTTTTCTCCATGTCCCTCAAAAGTTTTTATAACACCAAGTGTTGGCTCTAATAAAGTTAGAGCAACAGACATCTGACCACTTTTGTGTTTTTCGATTATAATAGAAGCTAAATAATGCTCGTCTTCATCTTTAAGAAAATCAACATTTGTTCCTGGGGTTATAATTTCATCAACCTCTCTATAAAATCCATTAGAAGACTCTCTTTGCGTGATTAATGCCACTGTCCAATCATCTTCAATTAGTTTTGCAAGATATTTATCTAAGCTTACTGATGGTATGCCACAAAGTCTTGGATTTGACTCAGTTACTTCAGGTTTGTTTTTATTTTTTCTTGTAAGCATGATATTTAATTCTTTTGATACGTTAGATGCCACCCCAACATTATCTGTTTCATAAATCTCAAAAAACGACCCAATCTCAATTATCGCAACAGCTTTGTTTCCAAACTCTTCATTCAGAATCTCTTGAACATCTAAATAGTTCTCTGTTAATAGTCGTGATTCATTTTTTAGAATTTCATTAATTTTTTCTCTCATCTTCTTTCCTTTATTTTGTTGTATTAGTATATACATTATACTTGATTACCCATAATGCCACGCTTAATTTTCTTAAAAACTGAACCCAAAATGGGTTCTTCCTCTTAATATTAGAGACTAAATATATAAATTGGGTCAATACAAAAAACTTCCCCATCCTTATTCATCATTATATTTCTTAACACTGCATCTGATGAGATGTAATAGTCTTCAGAATCTGTCTTTAGTAACTTGATATACTCTTCTTCACTAAATCTCACTTTTGATAATAAAAGCTCCAGATTTTCGCTTGGGGGAACAGTAACCCTATGTTTTCTTTCTTCAGACGAAAGAGGAATGAACTTATATTCATTTACAGAACAGGTTAGGGTTATATTATTCATTAATATAGACTCTTCAAATTCACTTAAAAATTGATTGTTTAATGAAGTCAATTTTTCAACTTCAAAAAGAAACAACTCATCTTCATGATTAACTAAGCAGTCATGAAGATTCTCAGAAAGAATCTTATTAACAGGAAACTCTTTAACCTTTACCCCAATATTCTTTAAAAATTTTTGCTTATACTTATCTATTGTTATGCACAAAATATCTGCTCTATCAAGAACATCACTATTTTGAGAGAAGAAAACTGATGAAGCTCCTGCTCCATAGACCTCCACAATAGAATCTATATCTACACAAAAAGATTCGAATATATGCCTCATTTTTAGTCCTAAATCACTCATATTTTTTCCTTAAAAAAAAATCAATCAATAAAAAAATGATTGTTGATATGTTATAGGCGAATTAAGTTCTTTAAAACAAATATTTAAAATGAATTAGTTTTTGATTTTAAGTTTTTTTAAAGATTAAATTGACTATAATATATTAAACTAAAAGGAGAAAATATGAACGATAGCAAACATGAACGAACTGTCTTAGAAGATATGTATTTAATTTTGGGGTTAAATGATATCTATAAAAACATCCCAGAGTTAAAAGAGTTAATGTCTGGTAATAATTTAAAGTCTGAGAATGTTATTATTTCTATAGCTCAAAATTTAAATAACCCAATAAGCAGTCTAAAGGCTGAAGCTTTAGTAAATAACTTATTTGAAAAAGAGCCATTATCTAAAGGTTTAAGAAAAAGAATAATGACCATGATGAGCTTTTTAAATGAAATAAATAAACATAAGGATTTATCTAATTTATTTTTTAAAAGAGAAAGAACGTTAATAGAACTAATGCTTATTCAAAGAAATAATGAGATATTGCCGAAAGAAAAATATTCAAATATGTGGATTACATTAAAGAATAGATATGATGGGAACTTTGAATTAGAAAGCTTGTTTTATAGTGCTGTATTGATTGCAAGAGTTGATGGAGATATTCGAGATTAGAAAGCTTGTTTTATAGTGCTGTATTGATTGCAAGAGTTGATGGAGATATTCGAGATTAGTAGTTTTGGCTTTAATCATTTTTTTGATTAAAGCCTTAAGGGGCGAGTGTCAATCTACGTTAAATTTTTCACTCCAAGATGCCTCTATTCCGAGTTTTGATAGAACTATAGACCCGTGAGAAGAATGCTCCAATTTGCTAGAAATTGCTAGAACATCTTCTAGCTCAATTTGGTCTAAAGAAATCTTTTTTTTATTAGATTTAGCCAACGACAACATAACATAGATGCCTTCAACATCAAGAATTAAAGAATTATTTAAGCTCATTTTTTGTCCTTATATTAGAATAAGACATTATACAATTATCATGGTTAAATTTAACTTATTTTCTACTAAAAGCTCTATTTTTTTGGTATAATTATAAAAAAAGGAGTGTTTGGAATGAAAACAAAAACTAAACAATTAACTAGACAATTAACAAGAAAAGTTACAATAAAATCAGTATCAAATGTTGAAAATTCAGAATACTTAGATAAAATTACATTTAAAGAGTCAGGTTGGTCATGTGTTACTCAGCGAGATACAGTTAAAGTTGGTGATGTTGGAGTTTATTTTGAAATTGACAGCCTATTGCCAATTCATCCTGCGTTTAATTTTTTATCAAAAAATGGGGTAACAACACTATTCACAGGAGAACAGGGGTATAGACTAAAAACAATGAATTTTAGGGGTCAAATTTCACAAGGTTTGTTCCTAGCTTGGAATTATATGACAAAGTTTTTTAAGTTAGATAAAACAAAAGACTCTTTCGACTTAGATTTAAATGTTATAAAGTTTGAGCGACAACCATCAATATCTATGTATGGAGATATTATTGATTTTTATCCAGGTCACACCCCAAAGACTTACCAAGATAGAATTCAAAACTTACCCGAGTTATTTGACGATAAAACTTTATATAATGTTGCATTTGAAAAAACAATAAAATTAGAGGGGACATCAACATCTTTTATTTGCTTAAATGGGGAAATTTCACCAGCATCACATAATACTGTATTTGAAAAGAATGAAAAATTCTTACCATGGAAATATTTTTCCGATAATGGATTTGATAAAGCGTGTTTAAGACTAAAAAGAAATATAACTATTCAGGGAGAATTTGTTGGACCGAAAATTCAAGGAAATATTGAGAACTTTAAAGAGTTTCACTTCTTTATTTTTAATATATTTGATATTGATAATAGTGAATTCTTATCTTCTGAGGAGAGATTGGATGTAATTAGTCAAATTAATGAATTTCGTGATAATTCTGATGGAGAGGAACTTAAACATGTGCCAATTTTAGACAAAAAATCTTTTCCATTTTTTAAAGGTCAATCAATGGACAACTTAATAAAGGATGCTGATGGGAAATCAATAAATGCAAAAAGAAGAGAGGGACTTGTTTATAAATCTATAGATAAAATAAATGGAGACTTTCTTCAATTTAAAATAATCTCCAACAAATATTTACAAAGAGATAGCTAAAGCCACTCGCGTTAGCTCTGGGGAGTATCCCCCCCCCATTTTTTAGGGGGGCTTTTAGTTTTTATTAGAGCTATAGCACCACTATATTTAACACCATGGCTCTCAATATTTAGAATTTTTGTTAAACTATACAAAAACAAACCTTAATTGAACCATTTATATAAATTTTATTGATAGTTACCGATAACAGTTTCTTTATTTTTTGATTTCTTAAAACCCCTCATATAATATTTTGCAGATATATATTTATTCAAGATGATATATGGTATTCGTGAAAACTGTTTATTCTTTGCATAAACAAAAGTTAATAATAAGCTTTGCTTGATAAACATTTTAAAGAACGATGGTTTTGAGTTAGGGAATATATAAAAATCAGCTGCCCCCTCAATTTCCATCCGAGACTTTAACTGTCTAAATGTATAATTATGAGAGTGCATTGCAATAGCTCTTGGAATATAAAGAACTTGAAACCCTGAGTTCTTTAATAAAACCCCTAAATGAGTGTCTTCTGACCCCCAAGAATCTTGATAAAATTGAAAACCATCATCCCAAGTTGATTTTTTTAGTGCTGCAATGGGGAGTGAGTAGTGCATCCAGCTTGGAGAATCTCCATAATGTCGGGGAAATGATTTTGAATATTCATATTTTACATACAATTCAGCTTCAGGTCTTGCAATTTGCCGACCAAAGGTTGCAACAACAGCTCCATCAGATTTTATAGGTTCAATTAAATATGAAATAGTTTTATCTGACAATAATGCAACATCAGAATTAACAAAAACAACTATATCAGTCTCACTTTTAGATATCGCAGTATTCAACACAGGACCAGGGATGTATGTTCCAGCAGGGATATTAATTATCTCATGAGGATAGTTCTGTATTAAATCTAATGTTGAGTCAGTTGAGCCAGAATCAACAATTAAAAGCTTAATAATAACATTTTTTTGTTTTGTAATTGACTCCAAGCAAGAGACAATCATATCTTCAGAATTAAAGGTTCTTACAATTACAGTTACTTCGTTTATCATTTTTTTTCTCCTATTAAATCACTCATTTTTCCAGAGTTGTAGTTCTTTACTATGTCTAAAATTCTATAAATCGCTTCAAAATTATCACAAAGATACATTGTTATGGGGTGAATTATTATTACTGAATCAAGACCTAAAGATTCATTCTCAACAATTTGATTAATTACTAACTTTTCCCAATCCTTTATGTAATATGAGTCACTCCCAAAATCATCTGACCAATTATACCTCTTTATCCAAGATTTAATCCAATCTTCCGTCCGTTCAGCGTGAATTAGGTGTTCATGGTCTGGAATAATATTTATTGGTATATTTAAAACACCATCCTGAACATTATTTTTATTCAATGCACCTTTTTTAACACCATCTGAACAAAGTTTAATTCCATTTCTCGCTAAAATTTTATTTGTATTTTTACCATGCATATACATGTGATTTCGCCAAACTTTTATGCTTACACCTAATTTTTCTTTAATTATTTTTTTTGTGTGCCAAACATCAAGATATTCGTAAAAATAAGGGCCATTATAATTTCCTGTTAATTTTTTCCAGATTCGATGAAATAGCTGTGGTTCAAACGCATTATATGTGTGACCACCAACTTCTATATTTTTAAAATTCATAATCGGAATAACTTTTTCAGGTTCTTCATGCAAAGAACGACCTGTAAAGAAAAATGTTGCATTTATATCTCTATTTTTTAATTCTTTAGCAAAGTCAAGAGCTAAACTTAACTCATTTCTATCAGAGAATTTTTGATTCCCTGTTTGAAGTGTGTCATGATGTAAGTCACATGTTAGATATATCATTTTAAGCCTCCTTTTTATTATTTTGACTACGTTTTGATAGTAGGTTATGTTTTTTTAATAGATTTATAAAGTTGGTATCACCGAATTCTCCCCAAAGCCCCAAGTATGTTTTTAAAAAGTCAGAGTTTGTTTTTAGGATATTTCCCAAAATACGAATCTCTCTTGCTGATAAATTTGATTTATAAGCTATATTTGGGTAAATAATTGACATCATATCTTTACCTGAGATTGTTATAAATTTTAGTTTTGTTTTTGTTGATGTTAAATCACTAAGAACTGAAATTCGTTTTACAGAGAAGAGCAAACCTTTGAGAATACCTCTAAGACCACTAACCTTATGATTATTTATATTATCAATAATATTCCATGGTTTATTTTTTGATGTAGTGAATCCTTGAAGTTCATTTATTTTTAAATGAATTCTTTCCAATTCTGTAAGAACATCTTTATTCCATTTTACTAAATCACTGTTAATATATTTTTCATAGTCAGGTTTAAATCTAAATTCAATAGCATCATTATAAAGCTCTTTAATTTTTTCATCAAACTTACCATTTAAAGTTTTCATATTTTTTTGCTTTTGTGCATAGCTCCAATGATATTTATTGTTGAAGAATAAATATGAATCACCATAACCAATAATCGCTTTAATTGTGTGTTTTACAATCAATTTCTTTTCATCTAGTGATAACCCCCCATCGCCATGGTCAATCTTATTTAATAGAAGCTTATTTATAAGCATTAACACACCTCTATTAACAAGCAAACTAATTGCATCACGATTTGTAATTCCATCTAATCTAAAATTACTATCAGAGCTTCTTCTTGGATAAAATCTTTGACCAAAAATAACTTGATGCCCATGTCTCATATCATACCCAAGAATTGTCCCCTCTAAATTTACCAATTTATTCTCGGAAATAGCTGAAACATCAATCCCGAAATTATTTCTTGCTGCAATTAACTGTATTTCTTTATTCCAATTATCAATACTTGCTGTTTTTTTTAAAATAAACAGTAAATCCAAATTATTATGAGGAAGCCCATTCCTTTTTTTATCAAAAATAACACCACCTTCCTTTCGACCGTAACCACCAATAATAATTAAAGTTTTTATATTGCTTTTATCTAAATTTATTTCTTTTATCTCTTTTATTATTTTTCCTAAAATGTATTCTGCGTTGAGGTCTTTTATATATGTTAATTCATGGTTTAAAATTTGCTTATTAAACTTCATAGTTATCAATCTCCATTTTTAATATATTATAACAGTTTTTTTAGCTTTTCAGTCAAAATTCTATACTTCTGGGTTACTATTTCTTTTAAATTTATCTTTTTAACTTGCTTAAACCTTTATTCTTGCATTTTGTTTTGTTTTTTGTTATAATTCTCTCATGCTACATTTTTTATGTATCATGCAAATCTTTTTTCATTGAATTTTTGAAAGAATTTTGGGAATACTGACTGCGAATTTTAATGGGCATATCTGGTGGGAACTTTTGAGTTCCAAGATTTTGTCTTGACCTTTTAGTTAAGGCTTACTTATCATTCAATTATACGATCTCGCAGAAAACTAGAATATCCATGACTTTTACTCCAAATCGTCAACAAAGAAAAAATTCAAGGGGTAACGACTTAAGACACCGTTACTTGTTTGGTTGAGTTATACTCTTCCACTCGACAACCTTTAAGGTGTCGTCTCAATGTTCCTGT
>Ga0256827_10003292_pt1 | contig 10273 bp, 4 predicted proteins | sample CV84metaG_FD_185977 | JGI IMG/M metagenome (GOLD analysis project Ga0256827, IMG submission 185977) | Hydrothermal vent microbial communities from East Pacific Rise, Pacific Ocean - CV84 | ecosystem: Environmental > Aquatic > Marine > Hydrothermal vents | place: Pacific Ocean: East Pacific Rise...
AAATTCTCAATCGACAAAGTCAACATGCTAATAGCGTAGAGATTATCGATTTATTTGATGATGATAAGAAAGCAAATGGCACACAAATCATACTATTTATTACCTTTGAAGAACTATAAACCCTCTATATGGACACACATACAATCACCGCGTTAATTGTTGACGACGAAGAAAATTCCCGCTTCACGCTTAGTGAAATGCTCAGAATGTTTTGCCCCGATGTAAAAGTTATTGGTGAAGCAGAAGGTGTAAAAACCGCTCTTGAACAAACAAATAAATTAGATTTTGATGTTGTCTTTCTTGACATCCAAATGATGGATGGTAATGGTTTCGACTATTTAAGACAGGTGGAGAATATCGATTTCGATGTAGTATTTATAACTGCTTTCGATCAATTTGCCATTCAAGCGATTAAATATAGCGCATTAGATTATTTACTTAAACCCTTAGATGCAGATGAGCTTAAAGAAGCCGTTAAAAAGGTGAAAAAGAAAGAGTATAAATCTAAGAAAAACTACGATGTATTACTTGATAACTTAAAAGACCAAGAAAAGCAGAAACTTGTATTACCAACCAACGAAGGAATTCATATAATACAGATTGATAATATTATTCGTTGCGAAGCAGATGATTATTATACTCGAATATTCCTAGCTGATAAACGGATGATTATGGTATCGAAAACACTTAAAAATACCGAAGAACTATTGTCAGGGAAAAGCTTTGTGCGTTCGCATAAATCTCATCTAGTAAATCTACAGTTTGTAAAAAAGTATGTAAAATCAGATGGTGGATATTTAGAGTTAAAAGATGGCACAACAATTCCTGTTTCACGTAGAAAAAAAGAGCTTATTCTTAATTATATTCAGAATATATGACCGCTTAACAGCTTGGATACTACGTATAAATACAGTATAAATATGTGAAAAATTGCCTCAAACTGATTCACATTTACCGATAACTGAATTCAGCTTTCAATTTCAAAATATTAGCTTATCTTTACCACTCATTGAAAAAGCCTTATGGTGGGGCTATTAAACATATACATATTATGAAAGAATTTTTACCCTTTTTACTTGCATTAGCTTTTCTAGGATTTAAGCTTTACGCTAAGTCGAAGAAAAAGCAAGCTCTACAAACTCCTCCAATACCACAATCTCAGAAAAACAATGAGGTAACAAATCCTAGTATTGATGATTTTATAGGTCAATTTTTTGGAAACGATAAAGAGCAGTTTATTGAGCCCGAATATTCAAACTATGAACCCATTCAAGAAGAAAAAAATACATGGATGGAAGAAATGCATGAAAAAGAGCCCGAAAGCATTGAATTTATGGATACTACAACAGTTAAAAAGAAAACTAAAACGCAATTTGAAATGATTCAAAATAAGGTCGTTGAAAATACCGAAAGTATTGATTTTGACCTTAGAAAAGCCATCATTTACGATGCAATCATAAATCCACCATATTTATAGCTTAAGAAATAGAGAATTTAAATTTTTGTAATAGGAGATTTTTCCTAATTTTACGGACTTTTAGCACAGGATATATATAACAATAAAATTACACGTATGATTCGAAAGATACTTTTTACTTCAGTATTTGTTTTTGCTAGTGTTTTTGCCTTTTCACAGGCGGGTGCTTTGCAAGGAAAACTTACTGATGATAAAACAAAGGAACCAATTGCCTTTGCCAATGTAATGGTTGAATTGGGAGGTAAAATGGTAAACGGAGGAACAACAGATATAGATGGTAAATATACTATCAAACCAATCTCTCCAGGTAAATATGATGTAAAGGTTTCTTATATTGGATACGAGAAATTAATGATTCAAGGCGTAATCATCAATGCCAATAAAACACGTTGGCTCGACATCAAATTGAAAACCTCAGCAACGACACTTGATGTATTTGTTGTTACGGAATATAAGGTTCCGTTGATTGATAAGGATCAGACCTCCACAGGAGGAACTATGACTTCGGAAGAAATTTCTAGAATGCCTGGTCGTTCAGCAAGCTCGGTAGCTGTTACTGTTGGTGGTGTATTCTCTGATGAGAATGGAACTATGGGAGGTATTAGAGGAGGTCGATCAGAAGGAACAGCCACCTATGTAGATGGTGTTCGTGTAATCGGTTCGTCAAGCGTTCCAAAACAAGCCATTGAACAAGTTTCAGTTATTACTGGTGGTACTCCAGCTATGTATGGTGACCTTACGGGTGGTATTGTAAATATCACAACTAAAGGCCCTTCACGTCACTTTGGCGCAGGTATTGAAGGTGTTACATCAGAGCTTCTCGATGCTTATGGATTCAATTTATTAGGTGTTTTCTTACAAGGACCACTTATTATGGGTAAAGACTCCAACAAAAGCACTTCCTTATTAGGCTATTTCTTATCAGCAGAAGGAACTTATTCTGAAGACCCTCACCCTCTTTATGGAGGCTCGTATCAAGTTAATGATGAGAAATTGAATCAGCTTCGTAATGATCCTTTCAGAGAAACTGGTAGTGGCTTTGGAGTATTTCAGAACTCTGAATTTGTTCATAATGAAGATTTAGTAAATAATAAAACTAGATTAAATGCTTCTACAATGGGTGTTAACGCCGCAGGTAAAATCGACGTTCGTACTTCAGATAATACAACACTAACCTTTGGAGGTAGTATTAATTACAGGCAAGGAAAAACCTGGAGTGCTCCAAGTGGAAAGAATCCATATTTATATAATTCCATGTATAATAATGATAATATTGGAATATATAAAAATATGACATGGCGTGTATATGGTAAATTTACACAACGATTCAAAAGTGAGAAGAAAAATCTTGTTCAACATGTTTTTTACACATTACAAGCGGATTATTCAAGAACAACAAGCCGTCGTGAAAGCGAACAACACGGTAGCAATCTGTTTGAATATGGCTATGTAGGTAAATTTACTACCTATAGCGAAAAGTCTTATGAATTAGGTAGTGATACTGTTTTAGGCTATCATGACGTATGGATTCATAATGGATGGCGCGATACTTTATATGCATTCCAACGTTCAGATATTAATCCAAACTTGTCTAATTATACAGATGACTTTTATCATATGTATGATCCTGGTTCAGGTTTTTATAGCAACAGTCTAGTAGTTCAAAATGGAGGAGCCCTACTTAATGGTCAAACACCAGGTAATGTTTACGGCTTGTATGCCAATACAGGCACACCTTATAATGGTTATGGTTATAGTGATAATTCTAGAATTGGAATAAATGCTAATGGTTCCGCTGATATCGGAGAACATGAGATTAGTTTTGGTATCCAGTATGAACAACGTAAATATTCAAACTATAATTATAGCCCTGCTGGATTATGGACATTGATGAGAGGCTTAACAAACCGTCATATTCTTCAATTAGATTTATCTAACCCTCACGCAGTTTATGATGCAAACCACGTTTTTCAAGACACCATATACTATGATCGTTTATATGATGGAAATACACAGTCGTTCTTTGATAAAAATTTACGTGAAAAGCTTGGTCTTGCCACTGATGGAACAGAATGGATTGACTTAGATAATTATGCTCCAAACATGTTTGACATTAACATGTTTAGTACAGATGAATTATTAAATAGTGGGCACCCTTACGTTTCTTATAATGGATATGATCCTTATGGTAATAAATTAAAGAATCGTCCAGCTTTTAATGATTTCTTCACTCAAACTGATGAAAATGGTAATTATACACGTACCATTGGAGCATACGAACCAATCTATATGAGTGGTTATATTCAAGACCGTTTCTCAATACGTGATTTAATTTTTACTGTTGGTGTTCGTGTTGACCGTTTCGATGCAAATCAAAAAGTATTAAAAGACCCTTACTTATTTGCTGAAGCAAAAACTGTAGGCGATGTTAATCAAACTGATTTAGGAAGTATTCCTTCAACAATGGGAGACGATTATGTAGTATATGTAAACGATATTGACAATCCTACTGCAATTGTAGGTTATCGAGATGGTGATGTATGGTATAATTCTCAAGGAACTCAAATATCTGACCCAACAAGCCTTGAGGCTGCTACAGGAATTGCACCCTATTTAGTTGATCCTAATCAAACTGAATTGCAAGCGTCAGCATTTAAGGATTATGACCCACAGACTACTATTTCACCACGTATTTCATTCTCTTTCCCAATTTCTGATGAGGCTTTATTCTTTGCCCATTATGATATCTTGACATCACGTCCAACAAACGGGAACAGATTAAATATGATTAGTTATTACTTTATTGATCAAGTAGGTAATAAAGTAATTAATAATCCAGATTTAAAACCTCAAAGAACTACTGATTACGAATTAGGATTCCAACAAAAAGTTAGTAATTCTTCTTCCATCAAGTTATCTGCTTATTATCGTGAGATGCGTGATATGATTCAGGTTTACCGATATACATCAGCTTATCCAGTATCCTATATCTCATATAATAATATTGACTTTGGAACAACAAAAGGTTTGACAATCTCGTATGACCTTAGAAGAACTAAAAACTTATGGTTGAAAGCAAGTTACACATTACAATTTGCTAATGCAACTGGTTCAAGTGCTACATCAGGTATTAACCTTGTTACCTCAGGCCAACCAAATTTACGTACTTTGAATCCTATTAGCCAAGACCGTAATCACCAATTATCACTTATTCTTGATTATCGTTATGGAAGAGGCGCCAAATATAATGGCCCAACAACTTCTCGTCGTGTGAAAGGAACTAATACCGTAAAAGTAATACGTTGGTTAGAGAATACTGGAGCAAACGTAACTTTCTTTGCAGGCTCAGGACTTCCTTACAGTCGTCAAAGTAATGTTACTTCTAGTTTAATAGGTGCAGGAACTGCAGTACTTGAAGGTTCAATTAATGGTTCTCGTTTACCATGGCAATTCCGTGTAGATATGAAGATTGATCGTGATTTCTATCTTAAGCGTAAGACAAAAAATGGTGAAAAAGAAAAAAGCCCTCATTACTTAAATGTATATTTCCAAATATTGAATGTATTGAATTCGCAAAATGTAATGAGTGTATATCGTTACACTGGTAATCCAGATGATGATGGCTTTTTAGCAGCTGCAGAATATCAATCATCAATTAATTCTGCTAACGATTCTCAAGCATTTAGAGATTTATATTCAACTCGCATAGATAACCCTTATAACTATAGTTTACCAAGACGTATTCGCCTTGGTGTAATCTTCAGTTTCTAATTTGATATTAAAGTTTTTCAGTTATGAAGAGAATATTATATAACACACTAACAATTACATTAGTCAGCTTCTTATTTATCGGACAGCTTTCTGCCGAAAAATACCACGGAGAAAAAAGTGGCGCTAAAAAAAGCTCATCAAACGCTAGAGTTGCTGCAGGGTGTATTCCTGCAAAAGCTGCTACTGAACTTAATTTGAACAATGTTCGAGCACGTATTAATACTGGTGGCGATATGTGGTGGGACCTACAAGGAATAGCCCAATATGAAATTCCTAAAGGAACAACTAAAACATCCATGTTCTCAGCCTCTCTTTGGTTAGGAGGTACAGATGTAAACGGACAGTTAAAAGGAGCCTTCCAGCGTTATCGTGGAAATGGTAATGATTACTGGCCAGGACCTCTTACAGATGATGGTAAAGCAGCTGTAGATCAGACAACATGTACTGAGTTTGATAAACATTTTGTTGTTTATCGTGAACAAGTTGATGAATTTCTAGAGAAATTTGGTAAGACTTCTCAATACCCAGAGTATGTAGTTCCTAAAATTATTCAAGATTGGCCTGGTAATGGTGATATTACAAAAAACCAAAACCAATTTCTTGCCCCATTTATGGATGTAGATGGAAATGGAATTTATGAATGGCAACAAGGAGATTATCCTTATTATGACGTAAATAACTCACTATGTAAACCTAAAAAAGATGCTAATGGGGATTATTATTATGTAAAAACAGCTGAGGGAAATGGAATTCTTGCCGATCAGGTATTAAAAGGAGACCAAACCTTATGGTGGGTTTTTAATGATAATGGTAATATCCACACAGAATCAAGCGGTAATTCAATCGGTGTTGAAATTAGAGCTCAAGCATTTGCTTTTGCTACCAACGACGAAATTAATAATATGACTTTCTATACTTACGAAATCATTAACCGTTCATCCTTCCGTTTAACAGAGACTTATTTTAGTCAATGGGTTGATACCGATTTAGGTTATGCACAAGATGATTTCGTTGGTTGTGATGTTAAGCGTGGTTTAGGATATTGCTATAATGGTAAAGCCAAAGATGGTGATGGAAAACCTGACCAATATGGATTTCAACCTCCAGCTATTGGAGTTGACTTTTTCCAAGGTCCTTATATGGATGCTGATGGAAAAGACAACCCAAAGTACAAAATCGATACCATTAATGGAGTTCCTGTAAGTACACAGATTTGTGATGAGAGTATTAATGGTGTAAACTTTGGAGACTCGATTATTGATAATGAACGTTTTGGAATGCGTAGATTTTTATATCATAATAATACAGATGTAAATAGAGATAAAACTGACCCTCGATATGCTGCTCAATACTATTTGTATCTACGTGGCTTTTGGAAAAATGGAATCCCAATGACATATGGAGGAGATGCCTATAATACTGGTGGTCCTGCTTGTGACTTTATGTTTCCTGATGAAACTGACCCTTGTGATTGGGGAACAGGAGGAATTACTCCTTCACCTAAAAAATGGACTGAAGAAACTGCATCTAACTTTCCTGGAGACCGTCGATTTATGCAATCAGCTGGACCTTTTACTTTAGAATCAGGTGCTGTAAACTATATCACTGTTGGTATTCCTTGGGCACGTGCTTCATCAGGAGGTCCATTTGCTTCAGTTGAATTACTTCGTAAAATTGATGATAAAGCACAAGCTTTATTCAACAACTGTTTCAAAGTTCTTGATGGTCCTGATGCTCCTGAATTAATAATTCAAGAATTAGATCGAACAATTATTCTTTACTTAAAAAATATTGAAGCTTCTAATAATGCCAAAGAAGATTATACAGAAGAAGATGTAACTATTCCACCTTTAAATGATACTGCAATTAGTAAAACTCGTTATGATTCATTATATCACTTCCAAGGTTATCAAATTTTCCAATTACGTGATGCTAGTGTTTCTATAGCTGATATTCGTGATGCTGATAAAGCACGCATTGTTGTTCAGTGTGACCTTAAAGATGATGTAGAAAATTTAATAAACTTTGTTTACGATGACAAATTGGGAGCTAGTGTACCTAATTTGATGGTAGAAGGAGAAAATAAAGGAATTCGTCATTCCTTTAGAATTACTGAAGATCAATTTGCTGCTGGTGACCCTCGATTGGTTAACCAAAAGAAATATTACTTTGTTGCAATTGCATATTCATTTAATGAATTCCTCAAATATTCTCAAAACCCAGATGTACTGAATGGTTTACATGGACAAAAAACACCTTATTTAGCAGGTCGTAAATCTGCTGTAGGTCCTATTAAAGTTCACACAGCCATTCCTCATATTCCAGATCCAGAAGCTGACGGAACTATTCCTCATTCTAACTATGGTGATGGTCCAAAAATTACTCGTATTGATGGACGTGGTAATGGTGGAAATGAATTGCAGTTAACAAAAGAAAGCATCGAAACCATTCTGAAAGATAATCAGATGCCAAATCCAGAATATACTAATGGTCATGGCCCAATAAAGGTTAAAGTAATTGATCCATTACGTGTTGAAGCAGCTGATTATGTATTACGTTTTGATTCAAAAAACAGTCCTAATATAAATACAACTTATTGGATATTGGAAAAAAATGGAGAAATTCTCGATACTTCCGATGTCGATATAACAATTGCAAATGAACAATTGTTCTTGGATGAAGGAATTAGTATTGAAATAGGTCAAATTAGTGCCGCAGGTGATTTAGAATTAGCTCAAAACGGTATGATTAGTTCACGAATTAATTATAAAGACAGTTCTAGAATGTGGTTTTCTGGTGTACGAGATGTTGATGGAGTAGCATATATGAACTGGATTCGTTCAGGAACATTAGAAGACAAAGCACATGCTGAAAATAATGATTATGACCCTGCTCCTAGTGGTAGTGCAAGTAAATGGTTAGACCCTCAGGAATACTTTGAAAAAGTAGTTCATGGCACTTGGGCTCCTTATCGTATGGCATCGAAATACGAAGATGGTCCTGCAGGTACTTCCACTCATTCTTCCTATAAATTAAGTATATTAGAAAGTGTGGATATTTATCTTACTTCGGACAAATCGAAATGGACACGTTGTGTTGTAATTGAAACAGGCGATGATTACACTGCTAGTCAAGGGAATAAAGCTAAATTCCAAATTCGTGCACAACAATCAATTGATAAAGATGGCAAGTTTGCCACATCGGGTAGTGGAAGCAGTTCGAATGAAGAAGATGCTAACTATATTTCAGAAACAGGTATGGGTTGGTTCCCTGGATATGCAATTAGTCTTGAAACAGGAGAACGACTTAATATAATGTATGGTGAATCATCATGGTTGGTTCAGGAAAATGGAGCAGATATGCAATTTAACCCTACTTCTAAGTTAACTACTCCTTTGGGAGATGTATTATTGGGAGGGAAGCATTTCTTATATGTATTCCGTCATTCTGATAAAGCAGATGGTTGCCCCGCTTATGATGCAGGTGAATGGATTTCAACAACTTTAGGTGCAAATGCCAATAACATTAAATTAATGAAAGTTCACCGTGAAATTATGTGGTGTTCTATACCTTTAGCGAACCAAAGTTCTGAATGGTTAAATAATGATGCTGTAATAAGTTTACGTGTCACTCAACCATATCAAAAAGGTATTTATTCAAGTGGCGTAAAAAATAATGAGAAGGAGAATGATACATATCCTATGTATTCATTTAATACTGGTGATTTAGCTGTTGAGATTGGTAATAATGAGCAAGCAGAAACTGCACTTGATTTAATCCGTGTAGTTCCTAATCCTTATTATGCATTCTCATCTTATGAAGATAATCAGTTAGACAACCGAGTTAAGATAACAAATCTACCTGAACGTTGTACAATCAGTATCTATTCAACTAACGGTACTTTAGTACGCCGATTCAAGAAAGATGAAACGAATACATTCCTTGATTGGGATTTGAAAAACCATGCAAATATTCCAATAGCAAGTGGCATTTATTACATACACGTGGATGCTCCTGGAATTGGTGAAAAAGTTATTAAGTGGTTTGGCGTATTACGTCCAGTTGACTTAAATGCATTCTAATAAAGAATATAAATTGATAAAGAAAACTCCTTAATAATTGGAGTGACAGTAAAACAAGAGAAAGATTATAAAAATTATAGACAATGAAGCATTTTTATAGACTATTAATAAGCAGCATAATACTAAGCTTTGTATTAGTACCAAGTTATTCATATGCGGGAAATAAAGACCGTGCAGGTGAAGCTGGTGCAGGACAATTGCTTATCAACCCATGGGCAAGAAGTAATGGACTCGGCGGATCGAATTCATCTATGGCTCAAGGCTTGGAAGCCCAATTCCTTAATGTTGCAGGTTTGGCACATACAAAGAAAACGGAATTGATTTTTTCTAATACTACCTATCTGAAAGGAAGTGGAACAAATATTGCCGCCTTCGGTCTCACTCAACGATTGGGAGAAAATGGTGGTGTGATTGGACTTTCTGTAGTTTCTTTTAGCTATGGTGATATTGGTATCACTACTGTTGACCAACCTGAAGGAGGTATCGGAACATTCTCGCCAAAACAAAGCAATATTAATATTTCTTATGCGAAAAGTTTCTCTCATAGTATCTATGGAGGAATTAACATTAAGATTGTTAGTGAGTCCATTTCAAACGTTAAGGCAAGCACCGTTGCGATTGATGCAGGTATTCAGTATATTACTGGTAAGAAAAAACAATTGAAGTTTGGTGTAGCATTGAAGAATGTAGGACCGAATATGCAATATTCAGGCGATGGCCTATCATTTCGTGGTTTTGTTCCTGGACAAGCAAATGCCATGACTGTTAACCAACGATCAGCCAGCTTTGAACTTCCTTCATTGATTCGTTTAGGAATGTCTTATGAATTTAGTTTTTCTGAAAAAATTAAATTAACGCCAGCATATACTTTCACATCAAATTCATTCACAAATGACCAACATGCATTAGGATTACGATTTGGATATGGACAAATATTCGTATT
>Ga0256827_10003293_pt1 | contig 10272 bp, 6 predicted proteins | sample CV84metaG_FD_185977 | JGI IMG/M metagenome (GOLD analysis project Ga0256827, IMG submission 185977) | Hydrothermal vent microbial communities from East Pacific Rise, Pacific Ocean - CV84 | ecosystem: Environmental > Aquatic > Marine > Hydrothermal vents | place: Pacific Ocean: East Pacific Rise...
TGCCGTGTTGATCATCATGGAAAATTGGGATATCCATAATTTTTTTCAACTCTTCTTCAATATAAAAGCACTCCGGACCCTTAATATCTTCCAGGTTGACACCACCGAAAGTAGGTTCAAGTAATTTAACCGTACGGATGATTTCATCAGAGTCCTTGGTGTTCAGTTCGATATCAAAAACGTCAATATCGGCGAAGCTTTTAAATAGAACTCCTTTCCCTTCCATAACCGGTTTTCCGGCCAGGGCACCAATGTTACCGAGGCCAAGAACTGCAGTACCGTTGGAAATGACCGCTACCAAGTTCCCTTTTGCTGTATATTCATAGGCTAAACTTGGATCTTTCTCGATTTCCAGGCAAGGTTCTGCGACTCCAGGACTGTAAGCAAGCCCCAGTTCGTGACTGGTGGTGCATGGTTTCGTTGTGATAACTTCGATCTTACCTTTTCGCCCATTACTGTGATAATCAAGGGCTTCTTGACGAATTGACATAAGAGAGTGTCCTCCTGTAGAGAGAAAGTCTGTACGACTCGGTGAATTTACGTATATCTAACTAAATGGAGCTGTGGAAATTATTCAAACTAAAAAATTATAGCCATACTAAATAAAAGTCAAGCTCAATCGTTTTAATTTATCTTATGGCCCTTTTACTCCTGTCGCAATGCTGATGCCAAAAACAAAATAAATAATTAATACTTTTAAAACAACAGGTTGGCTGATCTGTTACTTTTGTCTTATAATCAAAAACAGATTGTTGAAGTGAAATTCGGTGTTTTTAGGCTAAAAAAAGCCACCAATTTGGTTATCAAAGGTTCGAAAGTGGTGAGTCCTATGAGAGTTGGCATTATATCAGATACCCATATTCAATCTCTGGATGGCGGAATAGAATTGGCAGAAAAGTTGTTACGGGGACCTTTTTCTGCAGTTGATGTGATTTTACATGCTGGAGATCATATCTTCCCTGATCTGGCCAGTTGTTTTTATCCGCTCCCCTGGTACAGTGTGCGTGGCAATATGGATTCTCCGCAGCCGGATTTCCCCCCGCAACGAGTTGTGCAGCTGGCTGATACACGAATTGGTATGATCCATGGTTGGGGGGCACCCAGCGGGATAGAAAAACGGGTGTTGGAGAGTTTTTCCACTGCGGATATCGACGTGCTGGTTTTTGGCCATAGTCACCGTCCTGTTTGTCGTAGGGTTGGTTCGGTATTGTTGTTGAATCCAGGCAGCCCGACTGATCGCCGGTCAGCGCCACATCATACGGTTGGGTTATTACATATAGGTCAAACTGGTCAAGGGGTTGAAGGTGAGATTATCCGGATTGATTAATCCTCAGGGTGTTGAAATCTGCTGGGAACCCGGTGGGTATAGATTTCACAGTTTTCCCTGCCTGGACACTCTTCAATGTTACAAGGCTCCACATGGATGATGACATTTGATCCAGGGATCTGTTGTTCTATCCTCTTTTCCAGGCTGTCGGTCAGTTTGTGGGCTTCAGCAACAGTCATGTCTTTGCAGACTTCCAGATGAAAATCCATAATTTTATTTGATCCGGAACGTCTGGTTCTAAGACCATGATAACCAGCCAGGGGCCCCTGGTGAGTTTTGATAATTTGATCAACCTGTTGTTGAATCTCATCAGGGAGTTCATGATCAAGAATATCGATCAGACTCCGTTTAATCAACTGCAGGGCCTCACGCAGGATGTATGAAGCAACCAGAATTGACAGAGCCGGGTCAAGCCAGTGAATATCGAACCAGCGAACCATGAGTAACCCGGCCATTAAACCGAAGTTGGTGTAGATATCCATACGGAAGTGGAGTGAATCTGCTTCCAGTGCTGATGAGTCTGTCTGTTTGGCAACTCTACTCAGATTATGGGCAATCAGCCAGGAAACTACCGCACTGAAAGCGAGAACCCCGATTCCCCCATCGATATTTTTGAGTTGATTGTTTTGACTGAGACGGATGATCGAGGCATAGATGATCCAACACCCTGAACCGGTGATGACCATGGCCTGAAAAAGGGTTGCCAGAGTTTCAAATTTGCCATGACCAAACGGATGTGATTGATCCGGTGGCTGTTCTGCCTGACGAATCGCCATCAAGTTGATTCCGGACATCAGAATGTCGAGGAGGGAATCAATGGCAGAAGCCATCACCGCCATCGACCCGCTCAGCAGGGCAACAATCAATTTAATGATAGCAAGGAACAATGCGCCGCAGATTGAAACTGTTGCGGCCTGCAATTTAGGGTTTTTGACTCTGAACACAGCCGACCTCTATTTATTCAGTGGGCAGGAGGAGTTCCAGACACTATAACCGTCACCGCTGATCGCATGGAAACTTTCAATTCGTTCTCGGTAATAATCGATCCGGGAACAGGCCTGACCAATTTTCTCAACCAGGATTGGGGCGAGCATGTTTTTTTCAGCACAGAAACGGTAGAAAAATTCGATGCCGTGTAGAATGCTTTCCAGTTCCTCCATGTTTGGTTCAAGGGTATTGATAATATACCAATTTCCGGCAAAGCTATGAATTAACTCCGGAGTTATGTCGGTGATATTTGTGCGACGATTATCTATCATGAAATCCCGCAAGAAGTAATCGGCACCACTTGCGTGTGAACCTGCCTGAAGTGGAGAAATACCTTTATTTTTCAGGAGATAGTTATGATAATCTTTAAGTAATACTTGACATAGAGTATCAACTTTTATCTCGTCCTCAAGGGTTTTAATTGTATATTTTTTAGGGTCAAAATGGTGTGTTTGTAGAGATTCCGGAGTTGTATCCTGCATGAGAATTCCTCTTTGTTTCTGTTCGGAGATTCTGGGAAATGTTCCCAGTTCGACAACACCTGGTCGAGGGTATTTTCTAGCATTACAACAGAGCACTGGTCAAGCTGAGGTGTGCCTGCTTCGGTTTCCTTCTATTTACATCGAGAGAACCCTTTGTTAGGATACCCAACCTTGTTTGAAGATCTTTCGTTTGACTTATCTCCACGTGATTTCAGGATGTTAGCATGTCAACAACAACTCCAGTAATGCGCCAGTATCTGGAAATAAAAGCAGATTATCAGGATGCTATCCTGTTTTTCCGTTTGGGTGATTTCTATGAGATGTTTATGGATGATGCAATTCTCGCCTCGCGGGTTCTGGGAATCACTCTGACATCAAGAAACAAGGGGGTTGAAAATGCTGTTCCGCTGTGTGGCATCCCTTATCACAGCAGCCAGGGGTATATTGCCAAGCTGATTTCAGCGGGGCATAAAGTTGCTATCTGTGAACAGGTGGAAGACCCAAAAACTGCCAAGGGGATTGTGAAGCGTGAGGTGGTACGGGTCGTGACCCCCGGGCTGGTGACCGATACCGATACTTTGGAACCAAAAGAAAATAACTACCTGCTATCGATTATAGAAGATGACAATTGTTACGGTATTGCCCATATTGATATTACCACCGGTGAATTCCGGGTGACTCAGGTCGATACACTAACTCAGGTTGAAAGTGAATTGGGATCGCTGCGTCCCCGTGAGGTTTTGTTCAGTGATACTGAGCAGAGTCGCAATCTGCAGCAACAACTTGAGCATCCCCTGCAAGGGGTGATGTGTAATTTTCTTCCGGAATGGACCTGTGAAAGTGATTACGCACGGGAGCAGCTTCGTACTTTTTTCGGTGTGTCCGGACTGCAATCATTTGGTTGCGATAAGTTATTTACCGCTCAGCAGGCCGCTTCTGCCGTCCTCTATTATCTGCAACAAACCCAGAAGGATGACCTTTGCCATATCCGTCCTTTGCAGACCTACCATACGCAGAACTATATGATTCTGGATGACTCCACCCGGAGAAATCTTGAACTGACCGCAACACTGCAAGATGGAAAGAAGCGGGGCTCTTTACTGGGGGTCCTGGATCGCACTGTGACGGCGATGGGGGGGAGAACTCTCAGACATTGGATTCATTACCCTCTGATTGATCAGGAACAGATCAAACAGCGTCAGAATGCTGTTGCTGAGCTGGTTGAAGAGAGTTTGCAACGGATTGAACTGATTGAATCCCTCGATGGGGTTTATGATCTGGAACGTTTGAACAGCAAGATTGCCATGGCCAGTGCAAATGCGAAAGATCTTGTAGCATTGCGTGCTTCTCTAGAAAAACTTCCACTGATCGATGCTCAGCTCAGCTCATTTCAGAGTGACTATCTTAAAAAAATACGGCAACAACTTGACCTGTTGCCTGAGTTGGTTTCTCTGTTGGGTCAGGCGATTGTTGCCGACCCACCGTTTGTTTTACGTGATGGTGGGCTGATAAAAGATGGATTTAACTCAGAGCTAGATGAATTAAGAACTATCAGCCGTGATGGTAAAGGTTGGATTGCCGCACTGGAACAGCAGGAACGGGAGCGGACCGGAATTCCATCCCTGAAAGTAAAATATAATAAGATTTTCGGTTATTTTATCGAAGTCACCTTGCGCAACCTGGACCGGGTTCCCGAAGATTATCAGCGGAAGCAGACCTTGACCAATGCTGAACGGTTTATTACTCCGCAACTGAAGGATTATGAAGAAAAAGTTCTGGGTGCCGAAGATCGCATTGTGGAGCTGGAATATAACCTGTTTCAACAGGTGAGAATAGAGGCCTCAAGTCACGGGGGTCGTATCCAGCAGAGTGCAGAAGCACTGGCAATTCTTGACTCCTTACTCTCTTTGGCTGACCTGGCTCATGAACGTCATTATGTCTGTCCGCAGATTGATGATTCCGGGGTGATTAAGATTGAAGGGGGAAGGCATCCAGTGGTTGAGGGGATGCCGTTAAAGGAGCCATTTGTTCCCAATGATGTGGAACTTGACCCGGTGGAAAACCAGTTGTTGATTATTACCGGTCCAAATATGGCTGGAAAATCGACTTTCATGCGCCAGGTTGCATTGATTACTCTGATGGCCCAGTTAGGGAGTTTTGTCCCGGCTGAAGCGGCACAAATTGGCGTTGTAGACCGGATCTTTACCCGTGTCGGTGCCAGTGATAACCTTGCGAAAGGGGAATCAACCTTCATGGTGGAGATGAATGAAACGGCCAACATCCTCCGCCATGCAACCCGGAACAGTTTGATTATTCTCGATGAGATAGGGCGTGGAACGTCCACTTTTGATGGCGTCAGTATTGCCTGGGCTGTTGCGGAATACCTGCATGACAATTCTGCGGTTGCAGCAAAAACTTTGTTTGCGACTCATTATCACGAATTGACAGATCTGCCTCTCACAAGAGATCGGATTAAAAATTATAATGTTGCCGTCAAGGAGTGGAACGATCAGATTATCTTTCTGCGTAAAATAATCAGCGGCAGTGCCAGCCGTTCCTATGGAATTCAGGTTGGTCGACTGGCAGGTTTGCCGGACAGTGTGATTGGTCGTGCCAAAGAAATTCTTCATAATCTTGAAACGGGAGAATTTGTCCGTTCTGGGGAACCACGTTTAGGTGAGACCAAAAGTCAGATCAAGAAACAACCAGTTGCGCAACTTTCTCTATTTTCTGCGCAACAGGATGATGAAATTCGTACCCGTTTAGAAGCCATTGATTTAAGATGTACAACTCCGATAGAAGCATTGACGATTCTTGATCAATTACAAAAGATGTTGTAACGATGAAACTTAAATATCTCCTTTCACTTGTCCTGATTCTGCTGCTGTCTGTATCCCTCTCTGGTGAAGTGTTGGCCGGAGATTTCTCTACGTTACGCCATGATTATCACCAGTTGATTAAGTCTTCACAGCTACAGAGCCAACGTAGAAACTGGGAGAAATTAATAGATAAGTTTACCTATTTTACAACACACCATCCCCGGGATAAAAATATTGAGAAAGGATTTTTCCTCCTTGCCCGAACCTGGGATGGACTCTCCAAAGCCTCTGGAAGTCGTCGTGATGCAGGAGCAGCGGTCAACCACTATGTTGATCTGGCTGACCATTTTCCGCGCAGTTATTTAGCTGATGATGCCCTTTTTGCTGCTGCAGAAATAGCCGAACAACAACTTCATGACCGGGTGATGGCTTACAATTTTTACCTGCGATTGGTTAAGCAGATTCCCCGCGGTGATATGGTTGTTGCGGCACAGAAAAATCTGGACCGTTTGCCGGTCCCGGCGGAGAAAAAACCGACTCAAGTTAAACCTCGACAACAAAATTATCAGGCAGTTGGAGATGCTCCCCGATTGGTCAATATCCGCTATTGGAGTGGTCCTGAATATACCCGCATTGTTCTTGATTTAACTGCTCCAGTCGTGGTGAAGCCCAATTATATCAAAGGGAAGGACCCCCGCCTTTATTTTGATCTCCTCTATACAAAATTGGGCACTGGGTTGCCGGCAACCATTCCAGTTCGTAATGGATTGGTGAAACAGGTTAGAAGCAGCCGATTTGATGACCAGCGGACGCGAGTAGTGCTTGATTTGAATCGTGTTGCTGAATATACACTGTCGAATCTTGAGAACCCGCAGCGGCTGGTTATTGATATCAAAGGTCAACCGCAGCAGATGGCTGTAAGCACAGGACCATCTGGGGGGAGGGGTGTTGTTGCAGTTGCGGATGACTCTATTGCCAAGATTCTTAATAATACCTCTGATCGACAGTCGGTCCTGCATGTTCCGCAGAAAAGACATGATGAGGGGATTCATCTGATCGTGGTCGATGCCGGGCATGGTGGTAAAGATCCCGGAGCTATCGGACCACATAAAGTTTACGAGAAAGATGTTGTCCTGAAAATGGCTCACGCTTTGGCTCGAGCCCTGCGCCAACAGATGGGTGTCAAAGTTCTCTTGACCCGTTCTGATGATCATTACCTCCAATTAAGAGAACGGACTGAATATGCAAATCGCGTCGGTGCTGATCTGTTTATTTCGCTTCATGCAAACGCTACAAAAAATGGCAAAGCCTATGGTGTTGAAACCTATTTCTTGAATCTGTCAAAAAATAACCAGGCTGCTGAAGTTGCTGCACGGGAAAATGGGACCAGCTTGAAGGAGGTTGGTAACCTTGAAGGGATTCTTTTTGATCTGATGGCAAATGCAAAAATTAATGAATCGAGTCGCTTAGCTGCTGAAGTTCAGCAGGCTCTGGTTTCCAATTTACGTGCCCACTACAGTCGAGTTAAGGATCTGGGAGTGAAGCAGGGTCCGTTTCATGTTTTGCTGGGTGCTACGATGCCATCCGTCTTGGTAGAGTCCGGGTTTATCAGTAACTTTCGTGAAGAGAAACGTCTACTGTCCAGCAATTATCAAAAACGGGTTGCCGCAGCTATTGTCAAGGGGGTTCAGAAATATGCTGCAACTCTCGATAAGGTTGCCAAACAGTGACTAAAGTAGCGACTCAACCGATACGGGAAGTATTCCCCACCGATCTTTTTAATGCTTCGATTGATTTTGACTCCTGTCGTGGTTCTTTATTGGAAGCTGCCCGTTTTTTTCTCGATTTACAGCTAACCGGAGTTCATCAGAAGCATGATATGGGTGGCTCCAGTCGTGAGGTTGTCAATGAACTCACTGCAATCTTTGATCAACTCAATGACAGCCTTTTCAGAGTTGCTACCAGAGATATGAGTGATGTTGCATTGGCGGGATGTTCATTGATTGCATTGGGTGGTTATGGACGTGCTGAAATGAATCCCCGTTCTGATCTTGATTTGATGTTTTTTTATTCGCCAGCCGGAAAAGAGGCGGCTAAAATTATAGCGGATCGGATGCTCTATCTGCTTTGGGATTTACGCCTGGATGTTGGTTCCAGTATCCGTTCGGCTGAAGAGTGTATTGAAGAAGCACAAGATAGTACAGTCAGGTCCGCTCTGCTCGATGCCCGTTACATCTCTGGAAGTTTAGAACTGTTTGACCAATATCGTAAAACAGTCGGACGTTTTGTGCTTAATCAGGACACGCAAGGTTTCATTAAACTGAAATTAGCAGAGCGAGCTGAACGTAAAAACCGGTATGGCTCATCTGTTTATCTTCTCGAACCCAATCTGAAAGAGGGGGAGGGAGGGCTTCGGGAATTGCAGGAAGCTCTCTGGATTGCCCGGGTTAAATTTAAAACAGATGATCTTAAAGGTTTACTCAAAAAAGGGGTCATCAATGAGCAGGAGTATCAGGAGTATCAATCCGCACTCGATTACCTGTGGAAAATACGTAATTTTCTCCACTTCAAAGGGCAACGTAAAAGCGACCAATTGACCTTTGAGCAACAGCAGCTACTGGCGGAGTTCTTCGGTTTTAAGAGAAAGCGCCGGGATTCTGCGGTTGAGCAGTTCATGCAGGAGTACTATGCCCATGCTATTCAGGTTGAGCACCTGGCAACCAAAATTATTATTACTGCTACCCAGCAGGGGACCCTCCCTTCCAGGAATGTATTTAATTTTTTTGGCAGAAGAAACCTTGAAGATGGTTTTTATATTATTCGAGGGGAGTTGCGAGCAAAAGTTGATCAACGTTTAATCGAAGATCCAACTCTGATGATGGTTGCTTTTGAATTGGCACAGAAGCATGAAGTTCAATTATGTCTGGAATTAAAGCAGCTTATACGAGAAAATAGCCATCTCATTAATGATGAACTGCGCCGTTCAAAGCGGATCAATCACTCCTTTATGCAGATTTTACGTTATCCCAAAGGGGTAAGTAAAATTTTACGTAAAATGCATCATCTGCAATTTCTTAATGCTTTTATTCCTGAGTTTAAAAAAATTTATTGTCAGGTGCAATTTGATTTATACCATATCTATACCGTTGATATTCATACGCTGTTTGCTATTGAAGAGATGGAGAATCTCTGGCGTGGAGATTATAAGCAGGTTCACCCACTGCTCACAGAGGTTGCCACTATTATAGAAAAACGGGAGCTACTACTGCTGGCGATACTTTTTCATGATATCGGCAAGGGGAGTGGAAAGGATCATAGTGTTCGCGGTGCTGAAATGATCCCAACGATTGCCCGGCGGTTGCGTTTGAATCGGGAAGATAGTTTGCGGCTTGAGTTTCTGGTGTTAAATCATTTACAGATGGCGCATATCTCCCAGAGACGTGATTTACAGGATTTTAAGTTGATCAGTCAATTTGCCAACCTGATGGGGATGAGTGAAAACTTGCGGATGCTCTACCTTCTGACCTTTGCAGATATAAAAGCAGTCGGTCCTGACGTCTGGTCAGAGTGGAAGGGGAGCTTGCTCCGTGAACTCTACGAAAAAGCTTATGATGCTCTGGAAAAAAATGAATTTTATCAGGAGCGGCGTTCAGAAAAGATCCGCAACCGAAAACGGAATATCCGTAAAGCCTTACAGGGTGAGTTTTCTGAGAGTCGAATAAATAAGGCGATTAATAGTTTGCATACTCGTTATCTGATGAGTTATCGGTCACAGGAAATAATTCCCCATTTACGTTTAGCTCTAAGCCGTGGCAAGAAAACTCTGGTGATGCAGGTTCAGCACAATCGTGGGGCGGAATATACAGAGCTGACATTGGCCACGATTGACAGCGCGGGGCTTTTTTCGCAAATTGCCGGGGTTCTGGCTGCCCATTCTATCAATATTCTTGGGGCACAGATTCATACCAGAAAAACCGGTGCCGTTCTGGATATCCTCCAGGTTAACAGTCTGATCGGTGGTACCGTTGAAAAACAACAGAAATGGCAGCGTGTTGAAGCTGATCTGTGTGAAGTCCTTGAAGGGCGTGTCTTTGTTGAAGAGCTATTTAGTAAATGTCAGAAACCGGATTATTTAAAATCAGCCAACAAGCAACAGTCACAACGGGGGAATAAGGTAGAAATTGACAATGTCGTCTCGGATCGATATACGGTTATCGATATTTTTGCGGTGGATAAGGTGGGTTTGCTTTACGCCATTACCAGAACTCTGAATGAGTTGGGGCTTTACATTGCTGTTTCCAAAATATCGACAAAAGTTGATCAGGTTGCCGATGTTTTTTATGTGTGTGACATTTTCAGTCAGAAAATTACTGACCCGGTAAAGCTGGAAGAGATACGTTCAGCTTTGTTGCAACAATTGGTATGAATGCAGGGACATATGGATCGATATCTGGACTGTTTTTTTAATTTTTTATCGGTTGAAAAAGGTTTGTCGACGAATACGCTCAATGCTTATGGTCGTGATTTAGCCACTTATTCTGACTATATGAACCACCATGAAAAAATTACCGACCCTGCAGTTATCAGTCAATTGACATTACTCAATTATTTAAATTTTCTGAAGAAGAAGGGTCTTTCTCCCCGAAGCCGAGCACGT
>Ga0256827_10003294_pt1 | contig 10270 bp, 7 predicted proteins | sample CV84metaG_FD_185977 | JGI IMG/M metagenome (GOLD analysis project Ga0256827, IMG submission 185977) | Hydrothermal vent microbial communities from East Pacific Rise, Pacific Ocean - CV84 | ecosystem: Environmental > Aquatic > Marine > Hydrothermal vents | place: Pacific Ocean: East Pacific Rise...
AATATCTTATCGGGATTAGAAAAAAAGGGGATTCTTTCGGTTTACAAAGAAGAAATAACTCGTTTAAAGCATACAGTGAAAGAGACTGTGCCTAAGGCTGTTTTAAATTCGCATCAGAAAGAAAAATTGTTGGAAATCGAAGATTCTTTTAATAAAAAAGATGTGGTTTTGTTGCACGGAGTAACAGCTTCGGGAAAAACAGAATTGTATATTCACTTAATAGAAAAAGCTTTGCAAAAAGGAGAAACTGTTTTGTATCTTTTGCCAGAAATAGCTCTTACCTCGCAAATAATCAATCGTTTACAATCTGTTTTTGGAAATACTGTTGCTGTTTATCATTCTAAATTTAATAATAACGAAAGGGTTGAAATTTGGAATGATTTGTTGAAAGCCAAGCAAGCTAAATATAAAATTATATTGGGAGTTCGCTCATCGATTTTTTTACCATTTTACAATTTGGGGCTTATTATTGTTGATGAAGAACACGAAAATACATTTAAACAATTCGATCCTTCGCCTCGTTATCAAGCGAGAGATGCCGCTATTGTATTGGCAAAATCTTTTAATGCTAAGGTTCTTTTAGGTTCGGCAACGCCCTCTATAGAAAGTTATTACAATGCTACAGTTGGCAAATATGCTTTGGTAAATCTTACAAAAAAATATAAAAATATAGAACCTGCTTCGATAAAAATTGTTGATTTAAAAAAGGCAAGGCATCAGAAAAAAATGCAATCTCATTTTTCTCGTCAATTGCTTGATGCTATGCAAGAGACTTTAGATGCAAAAAAACAAATTATTTTATTTCAAAATCGAAGAGGTTATTCTCCATACATAGAATGTGAAACTTGCGGTTGGATTCCTCAGTGCGAACATTGCAACGTAAGCTTAACTTATCATAAATACAATCATTTATTAAAATGTCATTATTGCGGATATAGTATTCCTTCTCCTCAGCAATGCTTGGCTTGTGGTAGCCCATCGATAAAAACACAGGGTTTTGGTACGCAAAAAATAGAAGACGAAATAAAAGAAATATTTCCTGATTATGTGAGTAAACGATTGGATTTGGATACTACTCGTAACAAACAAGCTGCTGACGAGCTGTTGTATAGATTTGACAAACAAGAAATTAACATACTTATTGGTACTCAGATTGTTACCAAGGGGTTGGATTTTAAAAATGTTGGTTTGGTAGGGATATTAAATGCTGATAATCTGTTGAATTATCCCGATTTTCGCTCGGAAGAACGAAGTTTCCAATTGATGTTGCAGGTAAGTGGGCGTGCGGGTAGAGAAAATGAAAAAGGTTTGGTTATTTTACAAACATCGCAAGTGCAACACCCTATCATAAAAGAAGTTTTAAATGCCGATTATTTACAAATGTTTAATAGGCAAATACAAGAACGTAAGGAATTTTTATATCCTCCTTTTGTTCGGTTGATAGAAATAACAGTGAAGCATAAGATAGAGAATAACTGTATGCAAGCAGCACAATTATTAGTGCAAGAATTACGTTCAAGTTTAAATCAGATGCCTGTTATGGGGCCACAAGCTCCTGTTATTAACAGAATACAAAATATGTATTTGCAAACGATACTTATTAAACTTCCGAAAAATAAAGATTTGCCACTTTATAAAGAAAAAATACAAAGCCGAATCGATGCTGTGCAAACACAGGCTAAATTTCGTTCCACTCGTTTTTTAATAAATGTAGATCCTTTTTAGTCTGGGAAATAACCTTTCATTATTCCTCTTTCAGAATTTCTAAAGAATAAGATAATTTCGTCTCTTTCTTTAGAAGCAGGCATCTCAGCTTCTATCTTCTCGATAGCTTTTTTATTATTTAAGCCTCTTTGGTATAAGAATCTATAAACTTCTTGAATTTCGTTTATTTTTTCGTTAGAAAATCCACGTCTTCTTAGTCCTATAGAATTAACTCCAGCATAAGAAACAGGATTTCTACCTGCTTTTACAAATGGAGGAACATCTTTTCCTACCATCGAGCCACCAGAAATAATAGAGTGAGAACCAATATGTGTAAATTGATGTATTGCAGAAACACCACCAATAATAGCCCAATCATCAACAACAACTTCTCCAGCAATTTGTACGCTATTAACTAAAATAACATTGTTTCCTATTACGCAATCATGAGCAACATGCACATAAGCCATTAATAATGTGTTATTTCCAATAATTGTTTTTCCTTTAGCAACGGTTCCTCTATTGATAGTAACGTACTCTCTAATTGTTGTATTGTTTCCTATAATAACTTCTGTTTGCTCTCCTTTATATTTTAAATCTTGAGGGTCAGCAGCGATTACAGCGCCAGGAAATATCTTACAATTTTCACCTATTCTTGCACCATTCAAAATAGTAACATTAGGACCTATCCAAGTTCCTTTTCCTATTATTACATTTTTATCTATGGTTACAAAAGGATCTATTACTACATTTTCTGCTATTTCTGCATCAGGATGTACGTATGCTAATGGTTGTTTCATATTTTCAATTTTTTTCTTGCTTTAGTCAGAAATTATGCCAAATTAATTTCTTTTTTATTTTACTTTAACAATTTGTGCCATGACTTCTGCTTCTGTAGCTAATTTATCACCTACAAAAGCCTGAGCTTTCATTTGCGCAATACCTCTTCTTATAGGCGTCATCAATTCCATTTTAAATACCAATGTATCTCCAGGAACAACTTTTCTTTTAAATCTAACAGCATCTATTTTGAGGAAATATGTAGCATAATTTTCAGGATCAGGAACAGAGTTAAGTACCAAAACACCACCTGTTTGTGCCATTGCTTCTATTATTAATACTCCAGGCATTACAGGTTCGTCAGGGAAATGTCCTACAAAGAAAGGCTCGTTCATAGTTACATTTTTAACACCTATAATTACTTTTTCGTTCATACTCATAATTTTATCTACTAATAAAAAAGGAGAACGATGAGGTAAGGTATTTTTAATATCATTAATATCCATTAAAGGCTCTGCATTGACGTCGACGTCAGGAGCTGCAGAAGGAGAAAGTTGTTTTTTAATTTCTTTTCGTATTTTTTTTGCAAAGTCGACATTCGATTTATGTCCTGGTCGCCTTGCTATAACTCTTCCATTTATAAAGGCTCCTGTTAATGCTAAATCACCAATCAAGTCTAATAATTTATGACGAGCAGGTTCGTTAGGGTAATTTAATTTTAAGTTATTTAATATTCCCAATTCTGGAATAACATCAACTTTTTCTTGGTGGAAAAACTCGGCTAATTTATCTAATGTTTTTCTGTCTATTTCTCTATCAACAATAACAATAGCATTGTTTAAATCGCCACCTTTAACCAAATTGTTTTCGATGAGGTGTTCTAACTCATGAAGGAAAACAAATGTTCTAGCTTTAGCTATTTCGTTTGAGAAATCAGAAATTGTGTTTAAGCTTGCATATTGGTTGGATAAAACAGAAGAATCATAATCTACCAATACGTTTAAGGTATATTGTTCGTCACTTGTTATGATATATTCTACGTTTTTCTCTTTATCTATATGCGTAATATTTTCTTTTATATTGAAATATACTCTGTCAGCATCTTGTTCTTGAAAGCCAACTTTTTGAAGACCTTCTACAAAAGCTTCAGCATTTCCAGATAAAATAGGAACTTCTAATCCATCTATTTCTATAATAATATTGTCGATTTCTAAACCATAAACAGCGGCTAGAGCGTGTTCTACGGTATTGATAACAACATCATTTTTCCCTATGGTTGTTCCTCTTGATGTGTCTATTACATTTTCTGCTAATGCTTTAACTTCAGGATTTCCTTCTAAATCGGTTCTGATAAAAACATACCCTGTGTTTTCTGGAGCTGGTTTAAAAATTAAATTTGTATCGGCTCCTGTATGCAATCCTTTTCCTCTAAAAGAGACTGGTTTCGAAATTGTTCTTTGTTTTGTCATATAAACTATACTAATAGTAACAGCCTACAAAGATACAATTTTGAATTCTATTAAAAAAACACAATTGTAACAATTTGGTTTTCAATAAGCTACTTTAGTATATTTTGTATATCTACCTTGTTTTCTTAAATATAAACTTTAGAAAAAAATAAGTAAATTATTTTTGTTTTAAATTTTGAATTTCTATTTCTAGGTCTTTTATTCGCTGCGCCATATTAGGTAATTGTTTAAAGTGAACATATGAGCGTTTGTATGGTCCTATCTCGAATGCTGGAGAGCCTTGTATGATGGTATTTTCTTTTTTTACATTTCCTCCTATTCCAGATTGAGCAGCTATCTGAGTTCCATTGGCAATGGATAAATGTCCAGAAATACCAACTTGTCCACCTATCATACATCGATCTCCTATTTTGGAAGATCCAGAGATTCCTGCTTGAGCTGCAATAACGGTATTGGTTCCTATTTCTGCATTATGAGCTATTTGTATTAGATTATCTATTTTGCTACCTTTTTTTATAACCGTAGAACCCATAGTAGCTCTATCAATACAGGTATTTGCTCCCAATTCTACTTCGTCTTCTAAAATAACATTTCCTACTTGAGGGACTTTTTTGTATGTTCCGTCTTTTTGTGGAGCAAATCCAAAACCTTCGGCACCTACTACAGTTCCAGAATGTATTATACAGTTTTTTCCAATTATGCAATCATAATAAACATTAACCCCCGAACGAATAAGTGTATTTTCTCCGATACTTACATTCTCATCTATGTAGGTGTTAGGGTAAATTTTTACATTATCGCCTATTTTAACATTGGCAGCAATAACGACAAAGTCTCCTATATAAACATTTTTTCCTAAAGAAGCTGTTGCGTCGATAGATGCCTTGGAACTAATTCCTTCTTTATTGAAACGGGCTTGATGATATAATTCTAATAGGGAAGCAAAGGATTGATAAGCATCTGCTACTTTTATAATTGTTGTTTTAAGTGTTTTTTCTATTTTTAAATCTTTGTTAACTAGTACAATAGAAGATTCTGTAGTGTATAGATATTTTTTGTATTTAGGATTGGCTAGAAAAGATAAAGCTCCTGCTTTTCCTTCTTCTATTTTTGCAACACTATCAATTTGCACGTTTTTATCTCCAATAAGCTCTCCTTCTAAAAAATCTGCAATAGCAGCTCCTGTAAATGTCATATTAATTTATTTTTTCACAAAGGTACTAATTATCTATTAAATGAGGTATTGATTTACTTTATTCCCCCTTGGGGTACGATAAATAATGTTTTTCTATTGTTTTTGATAAGATTGATAACTGTAATATATCAGAGGTTTCTGCTATATCTATTAAGCTGCCATTTTTTTGTAAAATATTAATGTTTCCTTCTAGTGGATTATATGCATTATTGCTAACTATTCCTTCTAAAAGAAAATATTTTAAGTCTTCTTCGTTTAGTGAAAAATCGTTTTGCAATTTTGTTTTTAAATTTTTGATTTTTTTATTGTCAAAAACTTGCTTTTGTAATTCTATTTTGTATAAATCTCTATTAATAAGCGATTTACTTAAATAAGACAAGATGTAATCATTATGATTAATCCATGTTTTAATGGATGCAATAATATCATTATCATCTAATTGTGCAAATAATTCTAGAACGGTATAGTTTTGTATTCCTGATTTTTCTTTTAAATCGGATAAATGAACGGTATTGTATAAAAAAAACTCAAAAGCTGGCGTAGCAAATAAGGAAACTTTTTGTGCTGCTAATTCTTTAGCTCGTTTTAATAATCTAATTAAAAGTTGGTCGGCAGCAACTACTGTTTTATGCAAATAAACTTGCCAATACATTAAGCGGCGTGCTATTAAGAATTTTTCTATGGAATAAACTCCTTTAGCATCGACTACTAAATTATTGTCGTGAACATTAAGCATTTTAATAATGCGGTCGGAGCCAACCACACCTTCCGAAACTCCTGTAAAAAAGCTATCTCTTCGTAAATAATCCAAACGGTCTACATCTAATTGACTAGAAACTAATTGATGAAGAAATTTCTTTGGATATTGATTTTTAAATATTTGAATGGCAGTTTCTAATTTTCCATTAAAATGAATGTTTAGATATTCCATAAATTGCAAGGATAAATCTTCGTGAGAAATACCTTCGATAATAGAATGTTCTAAAGAATGAGAGAATGGTCCGTGTCCTATATCGTGCAATAAAATGGCATTTTGTGCAGCTTGATATTCTTTGTTAGATATATTTACATCTTTGCTTCTTAAAGTATCTAAAGCTAATGTCATTAAAAAAGAAGCTCCTAAAGTATGTTGGAATCGGGTGTGAATAGCGCCAGGATAGACATAATATGTTAAACCCAATTGTTTGATTCTTCGTAATCTTTGAAAAATAGAATGTTCTATTAATTCAAAAGAAATACCTTGTGGCATATTAATAAATCCATAAACAGGATCATTTAATATTTTCTTTTTTTCTTTAATCATCTTAAAACAAAGATATAGAAAACTATGGATTTATAGTAATCCTTTTTGTTAAATTGGTTTTTGTATCAATGCTTTTAGGCAATTTAGTTTTATACAAAATGCAGGTGTTCTTTTTTTATAATTTTTATAATTATTCCCAAATTTTTTAATGGCTTCAGGTTCTTCTATAAGATATATCATAATTAAAATTAATAATATTTCTGCAGGGGCAATTATTAAAATAAAAGAAAGAGAGCCTAACAAAAAAGCTATGGCAAAAGGAAATAACATTAATCCTAAATGCATAGGATGTCGCATTTGAGCATAAATTCCATTTTGAACAAGAATATTGGTTTGCATTCTTGGTAACTCCCCTTTTCTGCCATTTTTAGCTAAAAATCGACCTGTATTTTTACTTATTCTTAATACAAAAAACAAGACAATTAAACCAATAAAAAAACTAATTATATGAAAGGCAATATTGTTGTAACAACTGATAAACAGAACTTTATCTAAGTAAATTCCCAAAAAACCACCTCCAATCAGAAACAATATCCAAATTAAAAAACGAAAAATCATAGATTTAAAAATTTACTTGTAAACACCTATATAAAAGTAGTTAAAATTTGAAACACTTTGTTTGTTTTTTGTCGTAAAACAACGACGCAAAAAGTAATATTAAAAAAATAATAAATTATGAATATGTTAGATTATCAGAAAGAGGTGTTAGAAAAAGTTAGTTTTGATCAAGAATTGTTTAATAAAGAATTAGAGAAATCTTATCAATGGCTTGATTCTTCAGATTTATCAGAATTGCTTTCTTGGGTATCTGATAATTTTAAACAAAAACCTTTTGTTATGTTAAATAAGGTTTTAGTGCCTGATACATAATAATCTAAGTTCGATTAATGTTTTGTTTTCAGTTTTAAATTATTGTTGTGTTATTTTAGATAAGATTAATATTAAATTATTAGCCTTGAAAGGGTTTAATAGCTTTTGTCTAATAAGTATTTGTTTTTTTCTTTTTTTATCCTAAAAATCTTTTTCTTTTTCTATTCAAAAAATATATCTTTGCACCGCTATTAAATGGTGGATGTAGCTCAGTTGGTTAGAGCACCGGTTTGTGGTTCCGGGGGTCGTGGGTTCAAATCCCATCTTCCACCCTTATTTAATAAAAAAGCCAAATGATATTTGTATTGTTTGGCTTTTTTGTTTTTTATAACAAAAAAGACTGCTCTTTTATTTAAGGCAGTCTTTTCTATTTTCTTAACTTAAATTCGATTAATACTTCGTTTTTAGCTTTAAATAATTAGTCGAACTCAGATTGTTAGCTTATTTTATATATTCGTTGCTTAGGTATCGAGCAATAACTAATTTTTGAACCTCTGATGTTCCTTCGCCAATTTGCAATAATCTTTGGTCTCTGTAAAAACGCTCAATATCATAGTCTTTCATAAGACCATATCCGCCGTGAATTTGCACACCTAAATCGGCTACTTCTTTGGCAATTTCTGAGCAATAATATTTAGACATTGCTGCTTCTTTGGCAAATGGTTTTTTGTTATCTTTTAGCCAGCAAGCTTTGTATAATAAGTTTCTTGCTAATTCTATTTTGGTAGCTGCTTCAGCCATTTTAAATCCTGTGTTTTGGAAACTGTAAATAGTTTTACCAAATTGTTTTCTTTCATGAGCGTATTGTATAGCCAATTCGAAAGCACCTTGTGCCAAACCAAGCCCCATAGCTGCGATAGATAAACGACCATTATCTAAAGTTTGTAACATAATATGTGAACCTTCTCCAACTTTTCCTAAGAGTGTAGATTCATCTATTTCCATATCATCAAAAAATAATTCTGCGGTATCGGAAGCTCTCCACATCATTTTGCCGTGCATAGGAGAGGCGGAGTAACCTTTTGTCTCTTTATCTACAAGAAAGGTTGTAAAAATAGGTCTTCCTTTTTCATCTTCTCCCGAAATTGTTTGTACGGAAGAGCCCATCGCTAATTGCGAAGCTGCATTGGTAATAAATATTTTAGAACCATTAACAATATATTTGTCTCCTTTTTTTACTGCTTTTGTTTTTGTTCCTCTAGAATCGGAACCTGCATCAGGCTCTGTTAAACCAAATCCCCAAAGGTGCTCTCCTGTAGAAAGTTTTGGCAAATATTTCATTTTTTGCTCCTCTGTACCGAAATAATAGATAGGTCCTATTCCTAAAGAATTATGAGCAGCCAATGTTGCAGCTTGCGAACTGTCTATTCTTGCTAATTCCTCTACAGCAATAATGTAAGATAGAGTATCCATACCACCACCACCATATTGTTCTGGAAGATACATACCAAAAAGTCCTAATTCACCCATCTTACGAGTTAATTCTACCGAAAATTCTCCTTTTTCGTCTAAGTCCTTAGCGAGTGGTTTTACTTCTCTTTCTGCAAAATCACGCACTGTGTTTTTTATAAGTAATTGTTCTTCTGATAATTCAAAATTCATAGTATATGTTTTTAAAAATTCATGTCATTTTAACGAGCATAATAGTACAAAAAAAAAGAGATAGTAACAAAAAAATAGAGCTGTTAGAAAAAACAGAATTTAATATTTTGTTATTAATTGAACTTAGGTTAATAAATTAAAAAGGCTTTGTTTCGTATGCTCTCGTTATTAATTTATATTTTTGTCAAAAACAAAGAAGAGATAGAATTATGAGATATACTGTTACTGCAGCATTGCCTTATGCCAACGGACCTGTACATATAGGACACTTAGCAGGTGTTTACATTCCTGCTGATATTTTCACACGCTTTATGCGATTAAAAGGCGAAGATATTATTTACGTATGCGGAAGCGATGAACACGGCGTTCCTATCACCATCAAAGCTAAGAAAGAAGGCGTTTCACCACAAGATATTGTTGATAGATACCATAAAATCATTAAAGATTCCTTCGAAGAATTTGGTATTGCCTTCGATATTTTTTCCCGAACAAGCAACAAAACACATCATAAAACCTCTTCCGATTTTTTCAAGAAATTATACGAAGAAAACAAATTTATAGAAAAAACCACCGAGCAACTATACGATGCAGAGGCGCAACAATTCCTTTCTGATAGATATGTCACAGGAACCTGTCCTAAATGCGGTGCCGATGGTGCTTATGGCGACCAGTGCGAGGCTTGTGGCTCTACACTTAATGCCACAGAGCTTATCAATCCGAAATCGACCATTACCAAGAGTGTTCCTCAAAAGAAAACGACTAAACACTGGTATTTGCCTTTGGATAAACACGAGCCATTTTTAAAGAAATGGATTTTGGAGGAGCATAAAGAATGGAAACCCAATGTTTATGGGCAGTGCAAATCGTGGTTAGATGCAGGATTGCAACCCAGAGCAGTAAGTCGAGATTTGAATTGGGGCGTGCCTGTGCCTGTGGAAAATGCCGAAGGCAAAGTGCTGTATGTTTGGTTTGACGCACCTATTGGCTATATCTCTGCTACAAAGGAATTGACTGATGATTGGGAAAAATATTGGAAAGATGAAGATACTCAGCTTATTCATTTTATTGGAAAAGACAATATCGTTTTTCACTGTATTATTTTTCCTGCAATGTTACGTGCCGAAGGAAGTTATATTCTACCACAAAATGTACCTGCCAACGAGTTTTTGAATTTAGAAGGCAACAAAATTTCGACCTCGAAAAATTGGGCGGTTTGGTTGCACGAATATCTTAGAGATTTCGAAGGAAAACAAGACGTTTTGCGATATGTACTTACCGCCAATGCTCCAGAAACCAAAGACAACGATTTTACTTGGAAAGATTTTCAAGACAGAAACAACAACGAGT
>Ga0256827_10003296_pt1 | contig 10263 bp, 11 predicted proteins | sample CV84metaG_FD_185977 | JGI IMG/M metagenome (GOLD analysis project Ga0256827, IMG submission 185977) | Hydrothermal vent microbial communities from East Pacific Rise, Pacific Ocean - CV84 | ecosystem: Environmental > Aquatic > Marine > Hydrothermal vents | place: Pacific Ocean: East Pacific Rise...
TTTTATCATAAGTAATTTTGAAAATCTTCAATCAGGAGATGATAAAACATCTATGTTGGTACGTCTACCAAATAGACCTGGTTCTTTAGTAGATTTTTTAAATGACTTTGAACGATGTGAAGTCAATTTAACCAAAATAAAGTCACATATTGTAGAGGGGAAATCTATCTTCTTCATTGAGTTTAATGGACATCAAGAAGATTTACACATTGTAGATATTATGAAACGACACGAAGAGTCAATTAAGATACTTGGCTCTTATGTTAAAGAGAATGATGATATATAAAAGAGAGAAGAGTAATGAAATTTAATAAAGCACTAGAGACCATAAAGACCTATGAAGCAGGAAAGCCAATAGAGTTGGTTGTTAGAGAGTTTGGAATTGAGCCTAAAGATGTTGTTAAACTTGCATCAAATGAGAATCCAAAAGGATGTAGCCCTCTTGTAACAAAAGCGATTGCAGAGAATGCACACAAAGCCTTTTTATATCCTGATGATTCGATGTTTGAACTTAAAGATGCACTATCCTCTAAATTTTCTGTAACCGATAAAAATATTATTATTGGTGCAGGTTCAGATCAAGTTTTAGAGTTTATTTCACGTGCATTATTAATGCCAAGTGATAAAGTATTAATGTCTAAAGTAACCTTTGCCATGTATGAAATATATGCTAAACAGATGGGTGCAGAGATTATACGAACTCCATCATATCAACATAAAGTAGATGAATTTATTACAGCATATAATGAACATCAACCCAAAATTATATACTTATGTACTCCAAATAATCCAACAGGTGATGCTACCTCAAAAGAGGATGTTTTAAAGATTATAAATGCAGTTGGAAAAGAGACACTTATTGTAGTGGATGGTGCATATATGGAATATGCTGCTGCCAAAGATAAAAAGTACAGTATAACACCAAATGATTTAATAAATTTTGATAATGTTATATATCTTGGTACATTCTCTAAAGCTTATGGATTGGGTGGAATGCGTGTGGGTTATGGTATTGCCAACCAGAGATTAATTTACGAGCTATATAAGATGAGACCACCATTTAATATTACAACACTTTCACTTCTTGGTGCAATAGAGGCATGTAAAGATGAGCAGTTTGTAGAAGATTCAATTGCACTACATACTCAAGAGATTAAACGTTATGAAGCTTTTGCAAAAGAGCTTAATTTTAACTATATAGAGAGCTATACCAACTTTATTACCTATCTTTTTAATGATGATAATAACTCAACTGAAATTTCAGATAAACTACTCCAGCAAGGTGTAATTATTCGTAATTTAGCCTCTTATGGATTAAATGGCGTTCGTATCACTATTGGAACTAAAGAACAAAATGATAGACTCTTTTCACTATTAAGGAAGGTATTATCATGAATAAATTTGGAGATTTAAAAACAAAAAATATAGCAGAACTAGAAGATATAGCAAGAAAAGTACGTCAAAGAATTTTAGATACTGTTAGTAAAAACGGTGGTCATCTAAGCTCTACACTGGGTGCTACAGATATTATTGTTGCAATGCATGCTGTATTTGATGCTAAAAAGAATCCTTTTATTTTTGATGTCTCTCATCAATCTTATGCTCATAAGTTGGTAACAGATAGATGGGATGAGTTTGATACTCTACGACAATTTAATGGATTAAGTGGGTATACAAAACCAAATGAATCAGACAATGACTACTATATGGCGGGACACTCTTCAACCTCTATATCTTTAGCCACAGGAGCAGCAAAAGCAATTGCCCTAAAAGGAGAGCAAGAGGATCGTATTCCTTTGGCATTTATTGGTGATGGAAGTATGAGTGCAGGAATGGTTTATGAAGCAATGAATGAACTAGGTGACAGAAAATACCCTGCTATTATTATATTGAATGATAATGAGATGAGTATTGCATCTCCTATTGGTGCGTTGAGTCGTGTTCTATCTCAAACAATGGCTTCTCCTTTTTATCAAAAATTTAAAAAGAAGACTAAAGAGCTATTAGAGTCTCTTCCTGATAGTGCTACATATATGGCAAAACGCGTTGAAGAGTCTTTTCATCTAATTACTCCTGGTATCTTATTTGAAGAGCTTGGGTTAGAATATATTGGACCAATTGATGGACATAATATCGCCTCTTTAATCGAAACACTAAAAATAGCTAAAGAGATGAAACGCCCTGTCATTATTCATGTACAAACAACCAAAGGTAAAGGATATGAGGTTGCCGAAGGAGCAGGGGCAAGCAAAGAGCATTGGCATGGAGTTGGAGCATTTGATGTAAAATCAGGAGATTCACTAAAAAAACCTGCACCAAAAGCCTCAACTGCTATTTTTGCTGAAACTTTAGTAGAGTTAGCAGAGAAAGATGAAAAAGTAGTAGGTGTAACAGCAGCAATGCCAAGTGGAACAGGTATGAGTATGGCATTAAAAAAATATCCTGAACGTTTTTGGGATGTTGCAATTGCCGAACAGCATGCTGTAACATCAATGGGTCCATTAGCAAAAGAGGGATTTAAACCATTCTGTACACTCTATTCTACTTTTTTACAACGGGGTTATGACCAACTGATTCATGATATCTGCTTAATGGACTTGGGTGTAGCTTTTGCTATTGACAGAGCTGGATTAGTAGGAGAAGATGGAGAGACCCACCAAGGTGTATTTGATATATCATTCTTAAGGGCTATTCCAAATATGACTATCTTTGCACCATCAACTAACAATACTATGAAATTAGCAATGGAGTTTGCAAAAGATTTCCCTACACCTTGTGCATTTAGATACCCAAGAGGTGCATTTAGCTCAGAAGATGAAGATAATACACCATTTGAGCTAGGAAAATCAAGAGTAGTAAAAGAGGGTTCAGAGATTCTCTTTATTGGTTATGGAAATGGGGTGGGTCGAGCAGAAGAGACAGCTAAACTAATTACAAGTAATCCAACTATTTTAGATTTACGTTTTGTTAAACCATTAGATAAATCAAAACTTATAGAATTATCTAAAACATATAAAAAGTGGTTTGTATTTAGTGATAGTGTAAAAATAGGTGGTGTAGGAAGTGCTATTTTAGAGTTACTTTCAGAAGAGCATATAAAAGATATAGAGTTAACAACATTTGAGTATGATGATGAGTTTATTACTCATGGTAATACAAAATTGGTTGAAGAGAGTTTGGGGCTTTTACCTGAACAATTGGCAAAAACAATAGAATCTTAAAAAATATTATATAACGTAGGGTTGGCTTTAGCTGACCATCAAATAATTGGTCGGCTAAAGCCAACCCTACAATTCATTAACATTGAAAAACACCCTCCCCACAAAAAAAGAAAATCAAAAAAGGAAACAGAGATGGCAAAAGAGTATATCTTTACCAGTGAATCAGTAACAGAAGGGCATCCAGATAAGATGGCAGACCAAATATCTGATGCAATATTGGACTATATTATAGAAAAAGACCCAACTGCAAGGGTGGCGTGTGAAACATTAATAAGTAATGGCTTCTGTATTATTGCAGGAGAGCTTAAAACTGAAATCTATGCACCAATGCAAGAGATAGCCAGAGAAGTTATACGAGAAATAGGGTATACAAACTCTGCATTTGGATTTGACTATAGAAGTGCAGGGGTTCTTAATGGAATAGGAGAACAAAGCTCTGATGTAAATCAAGGTGTAGACCAAAGCTCTGGAGAGATTGGTGCAGGAGATCAAGGAATTATGTTTGGATATGCATGTAATGAGACACCTGAACTAATGCCCCTTCCAATTCTATTGGCACATAAAATAACTGCCAAATTAGCAGAGGTAAGGAAAAATGGAACAGTCCCTTTTTTACGCCCAGATGGAAAAGCACAAGTGAGTGTTAAATATAGAGATGGAAAACCAATAGCAATTGATACGATTGTTGTCTCAACTCAACATGATGACAATATTACACAAAAAATTCTGCATAATACTGTAATGACCGAGGTTTTAGCCGAAGTTATTCCGAAAGAGCTTTTAAGTGATGATATTACTTATCATATTAATCCAACAGGTCGTTTTGTTATTGGTGGGCCACAAGGAGATGCAGGATTAACAGGTCGTAAAATTATTGTAGATACCTATGGTGGTTCAGCACCTCATGGTGGTGGAGCATTTTCAGGAAAAGATCCAACAAAAGTTGACCGTTCAGCCTCTTATATGGCAAGATATATTGCAAAAAATATGGTTGCATCAGGAGTCGCAGAGCGTATAACTATTCAGATTGCCTATGCTATTGGTATTGTTCAACCTGTTTCAATAATGGTTGATACACATGGAACATCTCAAATTAAAGAGTCAAAAATTGAAGCTTGTATTGATAAACTTTTTGATTTAACACCTGCTGGAATTATTAAAGAACTTGACCTTTTAAGACCTATCTATAAGAAAACTGCTTCCTATGGACACTTCGGTAGAGAGAACGTTGGATTTAAGTGGGAAAAAACAGAACGTGTGGATGAGATAAAAAGCTACTTATTGTTACAATAATATCAATTAATATTAAATATTAAAGGGTTATTTAATCTACTTTTGCTATAGTTTGGGGAAATCAAATTAAGGAATGAAAATGGCAGTAAAAATTTTAGATACTTGTATCAACTGTGCAGCTTGTATTGACGAATGTCCAACAGAAGCAATTGTAGATGAGGATGATAACCCAACAGGTGAAGAGATTTACTATGTATACGAAGATAAGTGTGTTGAGTGTGTTGATCACTTTGATAGTCCAGCATGTGCTGAAGCTTGTCCTACTGAAGAGTGTATTGTTTGGGATGAACCAAAAGATGGTTTAACTCTACATGCAGACAGAGGTGCCGCAGGTACAGATGTAGTTGAAGACTAATTCTTAAACTTGTTACAGAGTATGAGTTTGACTCATACTTTGTAATACTTTTTTATTTCCTCTAAAATTTCTTTTTATAAAATCTTATTTTTAATACTTTTCTGATATAATTCCAGCTCAAAATACTTTAGTAGTGATTTTTTTATAAAACTCACTAAGCTTATGGAGCAAAATCGTGGAACAAACATTATCAATCATTAAACCAGATGCAGTAGCTAAAAATGTAGTAGGACAAATTCTTGCTAGATTTGAATCTGCGAATCTTAGAATTGCAGCGACTAAAAAGATTCAACTTTCTCAAGCAGATGCAGAAGCATTTTATGCTATTCATGCTGAAAGACCTTTCTTTAAAGATCTTGTAGAGTTTATGATTTCTGGTCCAGTTGTAGTAACAGTACTTGAGGGTGAAAATGCAATGCAAACCAACAGAGACTTAATGGGTGCAACAAATCCTGCAGAAGCTGAAGCTGGAACAATTAGAGCTGACTTTGCAGAGAGTATTGATGCCAATGCTGTTCACGGTTCTGACTCTGTAGAGAATGCAGTTAACGAAATTAACTTCTTCTTTGCACAAAGAGAGATTGTATAAAGTAAATAGACTATGAAAATAGTTTTTGATAAGGTTGGTCAAAGTGAAAAACCTTTTGAGTTAACCGTAGATGGTATCTCATTAGAAGGTACTTTGGCAAAAAGTGGTTATCATCGCCTTAGACTAAAGGGTAACCTTGAAGGTCAAGTAGATTTACTCTGTGACAGATGTGGAAATGTGTATCAATATGATATGGGTTCTCCTCTTAATTTAACATTAAGTGACGAAGTTATAGAGACTGAAGATGATTTAGATATAATCGAATTCGTTGATGGGGTAATCGACCTTGAATTTATTGTTCAAAGTGAAATAGCCTCAGTTCAAAACTCATATCACTACTGTAAAACATGTGAGAGTGATGAAGAAGAGTTCGAAAAAGAATTTTAAATATTAAGGATTAAATATGGCAGTACCTAAAAGACGTGTCTCGAAAACAAGAGCAGCAAAAAGAAGAACTCACTACAAATTAACATTACCAAGACCTGTAAAAGACGCAGATGGTACGTGGAGAATGCCACACCATATGAATATGACTACTGGCGAATATAACACAACAAAAGCGTAGTTAAGTAGTTCTGATGATTAGAATTGCTATTGATGCAATGGGTGGGGACTTTGGTCCCGAGCCTATTATAGAGGGTGTCATTCAAGCACTTGATGAAAAAAAGTTTTTGCCTATTCTTGTAGGTGATAGAGAACAGATTATCTCATTTCTTCCCCAATATTATCTTAATAAAGTAGAGATTATAAAAGCTTCTGATGTTGTCTCAATGAGTGATCAAGCAACACAAGCATTGAAAAGAAAAGAGTCATCCATCTTTAAAGCTGTAGAGTTAGTACGTGATGGAAAAGCTGATGCTGTGGTTTCAGCAGGACATTCAGGTGCAACCATGACATTAGCAACATTAAGAATAGGACGATTACCTGGTATCTCTAAACCTGCTTTAGCAACCATTATGCCAAATAAATCTATGTCAGCTAAAACTCTACTATTGGATGTTGGAGCAGTAACCGACTGTACAGCTAAGAACCTTTATGAGTTTGCTATCATGGGTGAAGTCTATGCTAAGAAATTACTTGGATTAAGAAATCCTAGTGTTGGGCTTCTCTCAAATGGAGAAGAGGACAGCAAAGGAAATGCACTAACAAAAGAGGCATTTAAACTGATGCATGATGTTCCTGGATTTAAAGGGAATGTTGAAGGATCAGATATATTTAATGGTTCAGTTGATGTTGTGGTCTGTGATGGCTATACAGGAAATATTGTATTAAAAGCAAGTGAGGGCGTTGTCTCCACTGTTTTTGATTTAATGAAAACACACATTCGTAAATCTATCCCTGCAAAGATAGGGGCATTTATGATGAAGAAAAAAGTATTCAAAAAGCTCAAAGAAAAAGTAGATTACGCAGAATATGGTGGTGCACCTTTACTTGGTGTAAAAGGTTGTGCTATTATATCACACGGAAAAAGCAATGCAAAAGCAATTAAAAATGCTATTTTCCAAGCCATAAATTATAATGACTCTCAGGTAAATAATGCCATTGAAGAGTTACTCAAAAAAAACAACGCATAAGGTAGATAATGTACGCAAAATTTCATTCCATTGGAGCTTATGTTCCCTCTAAAGTATTAAGCAATGCTGACCTAGAAAAGATGGTTGACACCAGTGATGAGTGGATTTTAAAACGTACAGGAATCTCTGAAAGACGTATTGCTGATAGAGACGAATATACTAGTGATATGGCAACAAAAGCCTCTGAAATTGCTATTGAAAGAGCAGGATTAGAAACATCTGATATTGATTTGGTTGTCTGTGCAACAGTTACTCCAGACTACTTTAATATGCCTGCTACAGCTTGTATTATTTCTCATAAATTAGGAATTAAAAATGTTCAAGCTTTTGATATAAGTGCTGCATGTAGTGGTTTTGTCTATGCACTCTCTGTAGCAAAAGCTTTTATTGAATCTGGTATGAAAAAACATGTACTTATTATTGGTGCTGAGAAATTTTCATCAATTGTAGACTATACAGACAGAACAACATGTATTCTCTTTGGAGATGGTGCTGGTGCTGCTGTGATATCTGCAACTGAAGATAAATCTGAAGCATTTATAGATGTTCATGCCTCTGCTGATGGTTCATACTCTGACTTTCTTGTAACTCCTGCTCCTGGTTGTGTTAACCCTGTATCACAACAGGTAATTGAGCAGGGACTTAATTTTGTACAGATGAAAGGTAATGAAACCTTTAAATTGGCAGTAAAAACATTAACTAAAGATGTTAAAGATATTTTAGCAAAAAATGAGATTAAATCGGCAGATATTCCTCATTTCATTCCTCATCAAGCCAACTACAGAATTATCAAAGCTGTAGGAGATTCACTAAAAATGAGTAAAGAGCAAGTTGTAGTAACTGTTGGAAAGTATGGAAATACTTCAGCAGCTTCTATTCCTATGGCAATTAATGATATTTATGAATCTGGTCGCCTTAAAAAAGGGGAGTTAATGCTTCTTGATACTTTTGGTGGTGGTCTTACTTGGGCAAGTGCATTAATGCCTTTTGCTGGAGAAACTATATAAAATGACTATATCGCGAGGCTAAAGCACTCGATTCCATATATGCAAAGTTGCATTTTAGGAATCGGCGTGTTTACACCCGAACATTGGGGCAATTTAACCCTACTCTAAATACGTTTATCTGACTTTGCTAACGTATAAAAAGCATATCCCCATAATAGTATAACAGGTAGAATAATAGCTATTTCAGGGCTTACTGTTCCATTTGCACCTATTCCTTGTAAGGCAAACAAAATCCCCCATACAAATAATGTTCCACCCAATGCTTGTGTTGTAGTTGAAGCTAAATTCATATAACGTGCATGAAAAGGAAAAGAGAATATTAAAATCATTAACAGTGCTATAGAGAATAGAGGTGTAATAACTTTTGTATAAATATCAGCTCTTAAAGCCTCTGTCTTTAAACCTTGATTCTCAAGCAGTGATTTTGCTCTTAAACTCTCATAAAGATTTAGCTCTTTTCCATCATAGATAGATTTTAAAATTTTTGGTTCATACCCTTTTAATGTATGAAACAACTCTAAATACTCCACTTTTAAATAGAGTCCACTACTATTAAGTTCTTTTGACTTTTTTATAGCATCTGCTGCTACCCACTCATAGAGATTAAACCAAGCCTCTTTTGCAGTAAAAGTCTCTACAACCTCTCTATCTTTCATCTTAAAAATTGTTAAATCTTCTAACTTATACTTCTCTGGTAAAAGTGTTCCTATATAGACAAAACTATCATTATATTTAAAAAATAGATCTTCAGTTTTGCTCATACCATATTCACTCTTTTTTACTCGTTTAGCTGTATCATGAGCTGTTGAAAAGGAGGTAAAGTTAAGTCCAAGAAAGAGAAAGTATATAGATAATCCAACAATTAAAAAGGGTTTAAAAAACTCTTTACGTGTCAACCCCAATGCATAGAATGAACCAACTGTATGCTGTTTAATAAAAGATATTTTAGTCCAAATACCACCCAATATAATTGCCAAAGGATAGAGAAGATTTAGAGACTCTTCCCACTTAGAGAAAGTATAAAGAACTTTCATATTAAAAGATTCTAAAGAAGAAGCATTCATAAGATAATCAAGACCTGTAAAGAGTCCTGTTAAGCCCATTAAAATAATAAACATATTTTTTAGATAGTGAAATGCAACATATCTAAAAAACATCTAATTATCCTTCAAATGATTTAAGTGAGTATCTAGATTTTACTTCATTTAATGTTTTTGAGTGTAACTCTTTAATAGCATAAGAGGTATGATCTATCCATCCCGATAAAATACTCTCTTCCTCTTCCAAAAAAGGGCTCAAAACATAATCAGCAACTTGTGATTTATAAACAGGTTTTCCAACCCCCATACGAACACGATTATACTCTTTTCCAACCATTGCGTCAATAGAACGTAAACCATTGTGTCCACCATGTCCACCACCATTCTTAAAACGTAGTGCTGAAAAGCCCAAATCTATATCATCATGAATAACAACAATATCTTCTAACTCTATTTTATAGAAATTTTTAACAATTTGAACAGAATTACCAGATAGATTCATATAAGTTGTAGGTTTTAAAAAAAGAGTATTTGAAGTTTTAAAGAGTTCGCCCTGAAATGAGCTTTTTGAGACATCTCTGGCTCCAGAGTCATTGATAAGTTTATCAACAACTCTAAAACCGATATTATGTCGTGTATTTTCGTATTGTTTTCCTGGATTACCCAGTCCTACGATTAACAACATATAGATTACTTAGCTTTGATTACACCAACAACGGCAACATCTGCTCTTTCCATTAATCTACAGTTAGCTGGAACATCCATATCTCTAATAAGAATTGAATCATCTCTATCAAGATCAGATACATCAAGAGTAAAGTTTGTAGGAACATTTTCTATTGCACCTCTTACTCTAATTCTTTTCTTTTGAATCTGTAATACACCTTTGTTTTTTAAACCTTTTGGTGTACCTGTAGTTCGTACTGGAACAAGATAATCTGTTACTTGTGCTGGTACAGCTACTCTTAAGTCAACATGTAAAACATCTCCGTGTACTGGGTGCAGTTGATACTCTTGAATTACAACTTTTAACTCTTTTCCATCTACATTTAAAGCAAGAGTTAAATCTTCTTTTGCTCTTACAGCTTTAGTGAAATCACCTCTTTTAAACGCAGCTTGAATATTCTCTACACCATGTGCATAGATGTTAGCTGTTAGATAACCATCTCTTCTTAGTTTCTTTG
>Ga0256827_10003298_pt1 | contig 10262 bp, 10 predicted proteins | sample CV84metaG_FD_185977 | JGI IMG/M metagenome (GOLD analysis project Ga0256827, IMG submission 185977) | Hydrothermal vent microbial communities from East Pacific Rise, Pacific Ocean - CV84 | ecosystem: Environmental > Aquatic > Marine > Hydrothermal vents | place: Pacific Ocean: East Pacific Rise...
TACCTCTACAGGAGCAAGTAAAGCACCTGAACGCAAAGCAATTGCTACATCATGTGCCTCTTGTGGTGTAAATGCACCTGTAATTTGAACCTGTCCACCACCAATACGTTGAACAATATTTGGAGCTGTATAGACTTTTCCATCAAGAACAACTGCCATTCTTTTACCTACTGATTTTTCTGTAAAGTCTGCAAAAATCTTTGCACCTTGTCCATTCAAAGAGAAGTTAATAAGTGGTCTAGTTGTTTTTTGCTCATATCCTACTTTTGCATCGGTTAACATTGAACCATCTAAGATAGGAATTGAGTATAAAAGATATTTTCTATTCTCGTCTGAGACATCTGGTAAAATAATATCTCCAAACTGTTTCGCCTCTGCTTCTGTCATTCCATAAACACGATTAGCTCTATCTTCATCAACTGCCATCATCTGAAGATGTGCAGATTTTGCAATAAGTGATTTAATTCTATCTTCATCTTGTTGAGTTTTAATACCTGGAACTTCTACTAAAATTCTATCTGTTCCCTGTTTTGCAACAGTTGGTTCTGCCAATCCAAACATATTTAGACGATTTCTAATGGTATCAACAGCTTGGTCAATAGCATTTTGTTCTGTTAATGCAGATAGTTCAGGAGATAGAGACATCTCATAAAGTAAATCACTCTTTTTAATAGTAACCTCTTTAAACTCATCTGCTAACATTGCATCTACTTTAGATTTATCTTCTGGGTCAAGAAGTTCAAAGACCACTTTTCCATTATCTATTTTTAAATCTTCAACAATAATATCTTCATCTTCAAGATTATATTTAACTGTTGTTCCAATAGATTTTATTTTTGATTCCAAGGCCACTTCAGTTTTGACAGAGAGTAACATATGAAGCCCTCCTTGAAGATCAAGCCCCAGAGTAATTTTTTTGCCCTCTTCACTCTGTGTTAATGATGGAATAGAGAATACTATTCCAAAAATAAAAGCAAAAGCAAAAAGGACAACTCTATAATTTAGTTTTCCCATTCTCTTACGCTTCTACCTTTCTGTTAACAAATGCCTTATCTAATTTAACAATTGATGTATCGTTCAGTTTGATTTTGATAAAATCCTCTTCAACTTTAACAATCTCTGCATAGAGACCGCCTGATGTCAAAATTTTGTCACCTTTTGTAAGTGCTTCTAACATAGCTGAATGCTCTTTTTGCTGTTTCTGTTGAGGTCTAATAATTAAAAAGTAAAAAATACCAAATAAAAATATAAGTGGTAGAAATTGTCCTGCTGCTTCCATAAGGGAATCCTTTGAGTGTAATTATAAAATTAAGCCGTTATTTTACCATTAACAATATAACAGTGGGCTTTTTGATAGCCCTTTTAAGCTCTGCTTCAATCTACCTAGATTGGATGGGTTTTAACTCTACAGTTATTAATACTATTAGTGGACTTCTCGCACTCTACCTATGGTTTGTAACCGATAAATTTTCATGGGTTTGGAGTGGATTTTTTATAGGACTCTTATGGTTCTGGTGGATGGGGATTAGCTTTATTCACTATCAGATGCCATGGGCTGTACCTTTAGTAATTTTTATAGTAGGGATAATATATGCCTCTCTTTTTTATCTACTTATAAAACTTATATATCTATTAGAGAAATACCTAAAGATTCATAATCTTATAGGAAAAGCTATAGTTTTACTAACTTTATCATATATACATCTTCTTGGTTTTGACTGGTTTAAACCTGAATTGATGTTTACTAACAGTTACTTAGGTATAGAGAAGTGGCAGTTTGCAATTATACTTTTAAGTTTTATTTTAACCATATATAAAAAACAACTTCTATTTTTAGCTCTTATTATTTTAGCCTATCCTTATAGTTCACACTTTAATATAGACTCAGAAATTAACCATAGAATAAAACTTGTTAATACCCAAACTCCTGTTGAAGAGAAGTGGATTCCAATTTATAAAAACAAACATATAGATGATATTTTTATGGAACTAAAAAAAGCTGTTAATAATCAAAATGAGATTATTGTCTTTCCTGAATCGGTCTTTGCTCTCTACCTAAATCAAGAACCAAATATTTTAACTGCTTTAAAAAACTACTCTGAACATATAACTATTATAACAGGGGGGCTATATCAAGAGAGTAATATAACTATGCCTAGAAACTCTACCTATATATTTCAAAATGGTAATTTTAGAGTTGCAGATAAAGTAGTACTTGTTCCATTCGGAGAGCAGAACCCTCTTCCAAGTTGGATGGGGAAATGGATAAATAAAATATTTTTTGATGGAGCACCAGACTATGTACCTGCAGAAAATTTTACTGATTATACCATTAATGGAACAACATATAGAAATGCAATATGTTTTGAAGCAACCTCAGAAAAATTATATGAGGGAAATCCTAAAAATATGATTGTATTATCAAATAATGGTTGGTTAATTCCCTCTATTGAGCCAACACTACAAAAGATACTGCTACAATACTACAGCAAAAAATATGGGACAACCATCTACCATTCGGTTAATATGTCAAACTCATATATTATTCATAAAGGAGAGGTTTTAAAATGAGTAATTATAAAAAGTTATATCTAGTTCCACTATCTGCATATCAATATATATCTAGACTTCTTCCTGCTTCATGTCGCTACTACCCAACATGTTCAGAGTATGCCAAGTGGCATTTTGAGCTAAATCGAGCTGATAAAGCATTTATTCAGAGTGGATTAAGAATTTTACGTTGCAATCAACTATTTGCAGGAGGAATAGATTACCCTATAATAAACTATACTCCTCCAAAGCTACTCTCTTTAAATCAGAAATTAAGAACTATAAAGTATTGGTTTATCCCAAAAGAGAAAAATCTCTTTTATGTTATCAAAGATTATAATGCCTATTAAAACTATTTTTTAACTATCTCTTTATGCACTAAAGTTGTTAACCCTACAAGTTTCCAACCTTGTAAACCTGCTCTATAGTAATGTATCTTGCTAGCAGGATAACCATATTTTAACATATTTGGAACAAAATGAGTTGCCTGAGCACACCATGCACCATTATCAAAAATAGCAAGCTCTTTTACCTTTGAAAAATCCCAACTATTATCACTCTTTATCTTCATACCTAAAATTCGAAAAATCATTCCCATCTTTTTTTTACTTGAACCCTCTATCACAGAAAAAGGAAGATTAATTGAAGATGGAATTGTCTCTAACTCAAACCAACTCTTCAATCGAGTATCAATCAAAATACCTTTATGTGCAGATATTTTTGTATTAATAAAAGCTAAAAGTTCTAACTCCCCAATATTTTCTACACTTTTATCTACTTTAGTTGGTTGAATACAAAAAGGAGGACACTGTCTTGATGTTTTTGTAAAATCATCAGTTAATACATTTTCAACATCTTGAATACGCTCTATTCTAACTTTTTGTCCAGAGTCACTGGTTGTAATATGTGATAATTGATTAGTGATTCCAACCAGATATTCATCCGTTTTTGGTGTTTGAGCAAAAAGTAATCCTGTTAGTATAGAAAAAAGAAGCAACTTTTTCATTTAATTTTCCTTAGTATGTTTTTCTATTTTTTTTAAATAAATTTTATTATACTATTTTAAAGATAAAATATCTTATATATCTATAAATAGAATATTAAACATTCAATCACACATTAACCATAATTGTGGCAAAATACCTCATTTAAGAAATAGTAAGGAAAAAAATGTCAATCACTCTCAACGCTCCCCTAGATATGCACCTACACCTCAGAGATGGCGATATGCTTGCAACAGTAGCACCACTTAGTTCTCATATTTTTTCAGGTGCAATTATTATGCCAAACCTTGTACCACCAATAACAACAAAAGAGGAGCTTATTGCCTATAAAAATCGTATTAATCAAGTCTCTAAAAGAGACAACTTTAACCCATACATGACACTCTTTTTTAAAGCTGACTATACAAAAGAGTTTTTAGAATCAATAAAAGATGAATTAACAGCAATTAAACTCTATCCTGCAGGAATCACAACAAACTCAGAAGGTGGATTAAGTGGATTTAATGTAGAAGAGTTAGCACCAACACTTAATGCTATGAGTGAGCTGAATATCCCACTATGTATTCATGGAGAGACCAATGGATTTGTTATGGACAGAGAGGCAGAATTTGTCTCTATTTATGAGATGTTGGCAACTAATTTTCCAAAACTAAAAATTATTATGGAGCATATAACAACAAAAGAGAGTGTAGAGGCTCTTGATAGATTTGATAATCTATATGCAACTATTACTCTTCATCATCTACTTATTACACTTGATGATGTAGCTGGTGGAATGTTACAGCCTCATCTCTTCTGTAAACCAATTGCAAAACGCCCAGAAGACAGAGATGCTCTTCGTAAAGTTGCTCTTGGGGGACATCCTAAAGTTATGTTTGGTTCAGATTCTGCACCACACCCACAACATGCAAAAGAGTCTTGTGGTTGTGCAGCAGGAGTATTTACAGCACCTATTGCACTACAAGCCTTAACCAAACTTTTTATAGAAAACTCTACTGTAGAAAAGTTACAAGCTTTTATTTCGGATAATGCACAAAGAATCTACAATAATATCTCTGTTATAAATAAGAAAGTTACTTTAGAAAAGAAGCCTTTTGTTGTGCCTGCAAAATATGATGAAGTTGTTCCTATGTATGCAAATGAGACATTAGCTTATTCAATTACCAATATAGAGTATGGTAAATCCTACAAAAACAAGGATAGTAAAATATGATAGCAAACAGTATAGAAGAGTTAATAGGAAATACCCCTTTAGTTAGATTAAATAGACTCTCAGAGCTTTCAGGAGCTACAATTTTAGGTAAATGTGAATTTATGAATCCAACATCATCGGTAAAAGATAGAATTGCAATGAATATGGTTAATGAAGCTTTAAAATCTGGAGTTATTAATCAGAATTCAACTATTATTGAACCAACATCAGGAAATACAGGTGTAGGGCTTGCAGGCATCTGTGCCTCAAAATCTATTAAACTTATTCTAACAATGCCAGAATCCATGAGTATCGAAAGAAGAAAGCTATTAAGCCATCTTGGGGCTGAGATTGTCTTAACTCCTGCTTCAGAGGGAATGTCAGGAGCAATTAAACATGCTGAAGTTTTAGCAAAAGAGCGTAATGGTTTTGTTCTACAACAGTTTAATAATCCAGATAATCCTGCTATTCATAAAAAGAGTACAGCTGTAGAGATTTTAAGAGATACAAATAGTAGTATTGATTACTTTGTTGCTTCGGTAGGTACAGGAGGTACACTCACGGGAACATCCGAAGCGTTAAAAGAGTCTCTTCCTCACCTAAAGGCGATTGCTGTTGAACCAAGTACATCTCCTGTTCTTTCAGGTGGAGTTGGAGGACCACATAAAATTCAAGGTATAGGAGCAGGATTTATACCTACCATTCTTAACCGTGATATTTATGATGAAATAGTTCAAGTCTCTGATAAAGATGCATTTAAATATGCTAGAGAGATTGCAAAAACAGAGGGTCTCTTGGTAGGAATCTCTTCAGGGGCAAATATATCTGCCACTTTCAAAATAGCTTCACGTCCTGAAAACAAAGGAAAAGTCTTTGTAACCATTCTTTGTGATACAGCAGAACGTTATCTATCTACAGAACTATTTAAAGAGTCGTAGAGGTTATGCAACCCCTACTACTTGAGACCATCAAGATAGAAGATGGTCAAATAAAAAATATATTATGGCACAATAGACGATGTAATAAAAGTCGCTTTGAACTTTTTAATGAGAAAGAAGTATTAAATTTAGAAAACTATATTGAACCTCCAAAAGATGGTCTGTATCGTTGTCGCATTATATACAGTACAAAAATAGAATCTGTAGAGTATATCCCCTACACTCCAAGAGTAATAAAAAGCTTTAAAATTATAGAGAGTCAAATTAATTACAATTATAAATATAACAATAGAGATAAACTTAATCAACTTATACATCCAGAATATGATGAGATAATCATTGAAAAAGATGGATTTTTAACAGATACAACTATTGCAAATATCGCTTTTTACACTGGTGAAGATTGGATAACACCTAAAAACCCTCTTCTATCAGGCACAATAAGAGCAAAATTACTTGATAAAAGCTTTTTAATCCCAAAAAATATCAAAAAAGAAGAGTTACAAAACTTTTCACATTTTGCTTTAATGAATGCTATGATAGGATTCCAAATTCAAAAAAGCACCAATATACAATTATAAAGGGAAAGAAGAATGTCCATTGAGAATCTAGAGACAAGAGAGTTCAGAGAACTTATGCAAGAGCATATATCAAACACTATTGAGTATATGTTTAATAACAATCAAGAGTTTGGTATTGCTTGTGATATAAAAGAGGTTCATTTTAATCCTGAATTACCATTAGATATAAATGAATCTCTACCTGAAATTACACTTTTTATGTTAGCTAACTACTCTTTTGAATCTGCCTCGTTAGAGAGTAACTATCTATCTTTTGAAGCAGGATTTGGAAACGAAAATTTTGGAGCATTAGTACAAGTTCCTCTTTTGTCAATTAAACAACTTTTTGTAGGAGAATATCCAGTATTAATGAATATAGCTACTCATAAAGAGGAGGTAGAGATAGAGAAAAAATCAGAAGTTGATTCTATGTCTGCACTATTAAATAACCCAGAAAATGCAAAACTTTTAAAGAAAAAAATCAGAAATTAGAGCAAGTAAGAGTTAAAAACTCTCACCTTTAACACTTGCCTGAAATAATATAGTTAACTACATTATCAATAAAAACATTATTTTTATTCTCTTTAGTATAGACGATATAAAACTTACGTGTCATAGTAAATCCATAAATTCTTGACTCAAAGAGTACACCACGAGCTACTTCATCTGCAATAGCATGTTTTGATATAACTGAAACTGTTGGTTGAGTTGGGTCGATCTTTGCACGTTTAACACTCTGTAATGCAGCTGTTGTATTTGAGACTTCAGAGAGAACATTAAAACTTTTACATGAAACACCTAACTCTTCAAATACTTCAGTGATTAGTTTACGCGTATGAGACCCCTCTTCACGACATACCCATTTATACTCATACAACTCTTCAGTATTGACTGTTTTAGGTAATGGTGTATTAGAGAAAATAACTAACTCATCATCAAACCACTCTCGGTATATTAAACCCTCATCAAAAAGTGGAGATTCAATCAATCCTACATCAAATTTTCTCTCTTTTAAACCTGTAATAATCTTATCTGTTACATCAATACTTAAAATAACATCATTCCCTATACTCTCTGCGATAGTATTAAGACACTCTCCTGGAATAACATATGAACCAATAGTATAAGAGGCAGCCAATCGAAAGGTCATCTCTTTTTTAATAATCTTTAAAACGTCTTTTTCAAGTCCAATAATTGCCTTTTCTAACTGGGCAACCACTTTGTAAAGTTCATCTCCCTCTGGTGTTAACTTGATACCATTTTTCTTTCGATCAATGATTTTTGCTTCAAGGTACCCCTCTATATACTTAATCTGTTGCGTAACTGCTGGTTGAGAAATCCCCAACTTTGCAGAGGCTTTTGAAAAACTTCTCTCACGTGCAACCGTTAAAAAAGTCTCCATTTTTACAAAATCTTTTAACATTACCATCCCTTATAATTTTTATTCAAATTATTATATCAAATTATATTTAAAGTTATTCATAAGTTAAACAAATATTTTGGGATTTAAATATAATATAGGATTATTAAAAATATAGCAATATTAGATATTAATCCTTAACATGTTATAATAAATATAAAAAGTGACAATAATGCAAGAAGTAATAGAAGCTCTAAATGAAGCTCAACAAGAGGCTGTTCAACATATTGATGGACCTCTACTTATCTTGGCAGGAGCAGGCTCTGGTAAAACCAAAACCTTAACCACAAGATTAGCTTATCTTATAAGCGTAGTGGGAATTGACCCACAAAATACCTTAACCCTAACATTTACAAATAAAGCAGCAAAAGAGATGCGTCATCGTGCCTCTTCACTAATTAAAACTGAAACCTCATCTATGCCTCTACTCTGTACTTTTCATAAATTTGGTCTTCTATTTTTAAAATTTCATATAGAGAAATTAGGACGTGCAAATAACTTTGTTATTATAGATTCAGATGATAGAAAAAAAATTCTCAAACGTATTGCAAAAGAGCATAAGGTAGACTTAAATATTGCCTTTATTGGCTCAGAAATTTCAAAATATAAAAATACACTACTTACAGCCAATGAAATTATTAAAAAAGCAGAACTATCTGACTATAAAAAGATTGCTATAATTTACAAAGATTATGAGAAAGAGATTACCGAAAATAATTTAGTAGATTTTGATGACCTACTAATGTTAACCTACCAAATTTTAAACCAAGATGATAAATTACGAAAAGAAATTTCTAACCGTTACCAATATATCATGGTTGATGAGTACCAAGATACCAATGAATTACAGTTTAAACTCTTAGAGCTTTTAGCATCAGAACATAATAACCTATGTGTGGTTGGAGATGATGACCAGAGTATATATGGTTGGCGTGGTGCAAATATTCGAAATATATTAGAGTTCTCTAGCTATTTCAAAGATACAAAAGTAGTAAAACTTGAAATTAACTACCGTTCAACTACTCCTATCTTAAATGCTGCAAATGAGTTAATAGAACACAATAGCCAAAGAGTTGGCAAAAAGCTCTCTTCATTTAAAGGCAAAGGAGAACGAGTTAAGCTATTTCATTCATTAGATGAATCTCTAGAGGCTAGAACTATTGCAAAAGAGATAAAAGTACTCTTAACCAAAGGAGTCTCTTCTGATGAGATTGCTGTTTTATACCGTATTAATGCCCTTTCTCGTTCTCTAGAAGAGGGTTTTACAAAAGAGGGACTCTCTTTTAAACTTCTTGGTGGAATGCGTTTCTATGACCGTGCAGAGATAAAAGATATTATCTCTTACTTTAGACTACTCTCTAACCCAAATGATGATTTCTCATTAGAGCGTATTATTAACAAACCAAAACGAGCTATAGGTAAAGTATCTGTTGATAAACTAAAAAAATTTGCTTTTAAAAAACAGTGTTCACTCTTCTCACTTATTGGTCAAACCTCTACAGAAGAGCTTAATACCATTGTCTCAAAACGTGCAGTAAAATCACTTAAACAGTTTGTTTTAGACATTAATCTTTTACGAAAAGAGATAAAAGATTCGCTCTATAACTTTTTAGAACTTTTTGAAGAGAGAATAGGAATCAAAAGCTTTTATGCATCTATGGTTGATGGTCAAGAGCGTATCCTAAATATAGATGAGTTCTACGGATACTTTAGAGAGGCTATCTTAAGAAAACCAAATCTTACTCTAGATATTTTTTTAAATGAAATTTCTCTACAGAGTGACCAAGACCAAATAGATGAGAATGCCATAACAATTATGAGTATTCATGCAAGTAAAGGTTTAGAGTTTGAACATCTCTATGTTATAGGGCTAGAAGAGGAGTTCTTTCCTCTTCTTGGTGAGGGATGCAATATGGAAGAGGAGAGACGCTTAGGCTATGTAGCCATTACCAGAGCCAAGTCTGACCTAACTCTCTGTTACACTGATAGCCGTTTTTATAAAGGGCAGAGAAGACGAATTCAAAAGAGTCGTTTTTTAGGAGAAGCAGGATTGGTTAGAGATACAGCTTTTAAAGTTAGTAAAGTTCCCTCTTATAAAAAAGGTGATTTGGTAAAACACAAAATATTTGGAATAGGTCGTGTACAGGGTGCTACAAAATCAGGACATGAATATAAACTAAAAATTAATTTTGGTAGTAGCAAAAAAGAGATTTTAAGCTCATTTGTACAATCAGTATAAATCCCCGTAGGGTGCATTTGCAACGCACCTTCTTATATCTATAAAAAAACAAGGAAATCATGAATCGTCTATTCGTAGTAAATAAACCTATATTTCGCTCATCAAATGGCTATATGGGTTATATAAAAAGAAAATACAACACAAAAAAAGTAGGTTTTTCAGGAACACTAGACCCATTTGCCACAGGTTGCCTCATCGTTGCCACAGGTCAATACCCAAAACTCTTTCAATATCTAAAAAAAACACCAAAAGCCTACAGTGCCACCCTATGGCTAGGAGCAAACTCCCAAAGCCTTGATATAGAGAATGTAGACTCTGTAAAAGAGGTCAAAGAGTTTACCATAAACGACATCTACCAA
>Ga0256827_10003299_pt1 | contig 10261 bp, 12 predicted proteins | sample CV84metaG_FD_185977 | JGI IMG/M metagenome (GOLD analysis project Ga0256827, IMG submission 185977) | Hydrothermal vent microbial communities from East Pacific Rise, Pacific Ocean - CV84 | ecosystem: Environmental > Aquatic > Marine > Hydrothermal vents | place: Pacific Ocean: East Pacific Rise...
GCATTAGCCCTGCTCTTTACTCGAAAGGTTGATTGTTTAATTCTAGATGAACCGACCAATGACCTAGATATTCAAACCATTAATATCTTAGAAGAGAAACTTCTTAATTTTCCTGGTGCCTTAATTTTTGTTAGTCATGACCGTTATTTTATTGATAAGATTGCCAATAAACTACTTATATTCAAGGGAGATGGTGTACTCGAAGAGTCTTTTCAAGAGTATAGTGAATATCTTCTTATCGAGAAAAATATTAATGAACTCTATGAGATTGAAAAAAATGTAAAAATTAATAAATCTTCTGAAAGCAAAGCTGAAAAACCAATAAAACAAAAGACAAAACTAAGTTATAAAGAGCAACGAGACCTAGACCGTCTACCAGACCTCATCGAACAGTTAGAGGCAAAGATAGATGAGATAAATGCGTGTCTTTATGACCCTGCTTGTTATGAGGAGAAAGGGTTAATCAATGTTGCAGATGAACTTAAAAAAATTGAAGCAGAATATGAAGAGATGAGCGAACGCTACCTAGAAGTGCTAGAAGTAGAAGAGGAACTCTCCAAACCATGAGCCTAAAGAAGTCTCTAAAACCCATCAAAAAGAAGATGAGAAATAAGAATAAGCCCTTTATTACCATTCGACAGGTCTACCCTCATCTCTCGGAGTTAAGTAATGAAGAGATTTTAGACTACTACAATGTAAAAAGTATTAAAGCCCTAGAACAACACATAGAGCATATTAAAACGATACTAAAAAAACAGATAGAGAACTATAAAGAAGCACTAGATGAGCTGGCAACTTGCTTCTGTGTTGATAGCAGAGGAGAGTTCAAGTATCTTTATGAGACGAAAAAAGAGGCAGAGAAACAGATTGAGTATAGTTTTAAAACAAAACATATAAAACTCTCTATATATACCTGTCCATACCATTGTGGATGGCATCTTTATAAAATTTAAAGATATTACCCTCTTGTATTTGTTAAAATTATATCCATGAAAGACTTTATAAAAAACAGACTACTAGATATAACCAATTGGATAGAACAAGAGCTTCAGGATAAAGATAAAATTAGTTTTATAGTACGCAATCCAGATATAGATTCAAAAGCTAGAGGGTACAAGGTTTGGGTTAACCTAGCAGAGTTGCACTTTTGTAAAATGCTTACCCCTGAAAAACTTGATAAAGAGCGTATAAAAGTAACTTTTCTTAAACTCAATCAAGAATACTCTTTTCACTCAGCAGTGGTTATAGAAAATGAAGAGAAATATGGAACCAACTCTCTTTTTTTTGAGATTAATAAAAATGAAGAGCCAACTTTTCTACATGCCTATAAAAGAGCATTAAATGCTGTTAAAGTTTCATCTAGAGAACATATTTTAAACTTAGGTATCAATAAGGCAGATGAGTTTGAACTAATAGAGAGAATTATTCCTTCCAATAAATTTAATACCATTCAGTTTAGCGGAGTAGATCACTCTCAAAGTGCATTAGAATTTGCAAGAGAACGTTTTCCACAAGATAATATGCACTTCTATCAAACAGACATAAATAAACTTTCTCAGCTAAATCTTCCAAAAGCTGACCTTATTATTAGTATAGGGACTCTACAGAGTCCGACTATTAACTATAAACCATTTTTAATGTCTTTAGTCCAAGAACACCTTACAGAAAATGGTGCTTTTATATTGGGCTTTCCCAACTCTAGATGGATTGATAATGAGTTGATTTATGGAGCCAAAGCCCCAAATTACCCCTACTCTGAGATGTCTCTGCTCTATAATGATGTAATGTTTGCCAAAAAGTATTTACAGCAGAAAAAATTTAGAGTAACTCTAACAGGAAGGGAGTATATTTTTTTAACAGCTACACGGATAGGAGTCTAATCATTTTTTTTTAATAAGATAATATATTATATTTATCTTTAATTTATTCTATTAAGTATATAATTAAATTGTGAGAAAAATTACTACAAAGGTCCCCAAATGAAAAAAACCCTCTTTGCTCTTCTTTTTACAACGCTTACTGTTACAACTTTTTTTGGATGTGCATCCGATAAAGATAAACCTGCAATCAAAAGCAGTGAATCTAATCGCTTTAGAACCCTTAATGCAAACAGTCAAGTAGGAGAAAGAACCGTTGTCTGTCATAACTGTACAGCTCAATTCAAACTCTCTGCACGCATGCAAAAAATGTCAATGAAAGGCGATGCCATTATCCCTTGTCCTGTTTGTCATCACAACTATCTAAAAAAAGCTACAGAGGATAAAAAAACTCATTAAGCCCAAAAAACCTCATCGGTCATGCCACCTCTTCTCTTCTTGGCAACCATTGAGGCTTTCATACTTTTCTCTCCACAAATACCTTCGCTCATAAACTCTTGTAGATGTAAAATATCATATCTATCATCAAAGGTTATCTCTAACTCCCCCTCTTCTAGTAGAAAAGTTCTATTCGAAGGAGCTTTTGTATTATTAGAATGGTGCATAAACGTCTCAAAAATAAAAATCCCATCCTCTTTAAGTGCTTTTTCTATTTGGGGAAAAAGAGAGCGGTTTAAAAAATAGGTACAGACAATTAAGTCATAACTATTCTCTTTTAATTTATAAGTATCAAAATCAACCTCTATAGCATTCACATAAGGTATATTCTTTAACGCATTAATCGCAACAGGACTAATATCTAAAGCATCAACATTGAAACCTCTCTCTGCAAGAAACTTACTATTTCTTCCCATCCCACAGGCAATATCTAACGCCTCTCTTCCTGTAGCTAACTCTGCATACTCTTTGACAACCTCTACTATCTTGGAAGGAATAGGATTGTGTTTATACTTCTTGTCCCATCTCTCTTTATCTTCTATTGACATTATCTATAACTCTCCAAATCTTCAGACTTTCTACACCACTTTAAAAAGAGTCTATCGGGATTAACCCTTTTATCAATCTCTTTTCCATCTACTATATTATCTGCCAACATTTTACCCATTAATGGAGCAAATACAAATCCTCGACCTCCCAGACCATTACAAACATAGAGATTCTCCATCTTCTTTGGTGCTTTTTTTAGGCGTTCCCCTCGTGGGAGCTTAGGATGTTCATCCAACATCTCAGAAACATCTATAACTCCCCCTAGTAACGGAAAATAATCTTTTGAACCTGAACGCATCCCACAAAAAGTCTCTTTGAGTTTAAAGTCTGAAGTGTCAACCATAAGTGAAGCCACAGAGAAGAGTGCTTTTAGTGGTTCTCCATTACATCTCACACAGGTATTAATCTCCTTTTCATGGGTTGCACCAACCTTTATAATACCATCAATATTTGCCGAAACAGAAATTTGTTTGTGCATCGAGACATCCAAATTTAAAGAGGTCTCATAATCTCCACGGCTTCCCCATGTACCCTTGACACCCATGTAACGCATATCAAAAAATTTATTCTCATAACCTGTTGCCAAAACAAGCTTTTTCGCCTTAAATTTACCTATTTTCCATCTATTACGCTCATAGACTAAACTTTTAACCTCATACTGTTCATACTCAATTCCATTTAAAAATGCTTCGCACATCTTAGGGGCATCACAAACACCTGCTTCATCAAATAAAAAACTATCGAATGATTTTTTAATACCAATCTCTTCAAGCTCTTCTGTTTTGAGTAACTCTCTACTTGAGCTATTAAATGCTTCATAGATAGAGAATTTCTCTGCATCTTTCTCATCTTTTGGAATACGAATAATTCCTGTCTGTTTAAAATGTTCAGGAAAATGCTCTAAATAAAATTTTTTTGCAAACTCAAATGCCTCATTCGTTAAAGATTGCAAAGAAGAGCCCTTTCCAATCTTAGGAGATACAAAAGCTCCTGCAGCCGAAGAGCCACCTGTCGCAGCTACACCTGAACGATCCAATACAAGAACCTCTAACCCTCGTTGTTTTAAAAAGTAGGCAGAGGAGCAACCTGCAATACCTGCACCTACGATAATTACATCATAAACTTTCATCTTATATCCTATATAAATATTATATTAATTTCAACTATAACCATCAATAATATATATTATACACTATGAAGGTATAAAAAAACGTCACTTTTTTAAAACTTTTGCCCAATTTAATCCGAAATAACTCTTCCCTGAAGAAAGACCTTCCCCTCTACGATATCGCCTACATCAAGGCTATTTATCTTAATATGGTTTCGATGGACAACCACAGGTAGAGCAAAGAAGCCATTCGAGGCTCCTTTGATTTTAATCTTGATTTTTAAAAGCTTTAATGGCTCATTTTCAAAAATAAAATCTTGAATTGCTAGTACTCTTCCCATAAATATTGCATGAAACGCATTATCTTTATGGTAGCTCTTTAGTAGATAATCACTCTCTTTTAAGTCACCAAAAAGTGCCACATAATTTTTTTCAACCTCTAAAGGCTTCTCAATACTCTCGGCAATTGCTGATAGATAGATATCTTGATCTCCACCCAACTCATAAACTCTATAGTTTTCTAGGTAATCTGTAGCGAAAAACTGAATTCTACATCCATTTGTATTGCTCGCTTCAACCTCGGCTTCAAACTCATCTTTACTGCTCCACTCTACAATCTTTTCAATATGCAAAGAGATTTTCTCTTGGCTTGGAACCAAGGGAAAAAAGTCTAGAATTTCACTATTCTCATAAAGAGCTTTCACTGGCATCATCTGCTCTTTTTTATAATAGAGTACACCATACAATTTTCTCTTTGGTATACGATTTATCTTATAGTATAACTTTTCGAACAGACTATCTATACGATTTTTTCTTATCAACATAGACCATAAGTGATGATGAGAACGGGTAGCATCTTTTTGATAAACAATATCAGAGACAACAGAGGACTCCTCATTTATAATATATTCTATATTCATTTTATCTCTTTTGTTTTAAATATTATTTTATTATAATATTTAATGTATATATTTAAGTTAAATTTTATATTTTTTAAAAATTAAGACTCTAAAAGAAGTCAAGAGGTAGAGAAACTACCTCTTAGAAGAGAGAAGAGTTAAAGGAAAGTAAGCATCTCTCCTTTAATCCCCTCTTTTTCAACAATTACGGTATGTTTTATCTCTTTCTCAAAAAGACCATCAATCATTGCAGGAACCGTTACATTGGTATTATTTTTAATCCATGCTAACGCTTCTGTATCTTCAGTAATATCAGATTGCCCCAAAGCTCTAGCAACCGTTGGAGAGAACTTTGTCCACTCTGCTGTTGAGTAGATAATAGTTTTTAAATCTTTTGGTGTATGCTTCTCATAAGATTTCATACATGTTGCTGTGTGTGGATCCATAATGTAACCTGCTTTTGCATACTTTGCAATATAGGCTTCACACTCATCGTCTTCACTATAGGTCGCTTCAAAATTGGATTGAATCGATTTAGTCTCTTCGGCTGTCATCTCGAATCTATTGCTATTTGCTAAATCATCCATCAGCTCTTTGGTTCGCTCTGCTCCAAATTTATCAAAGATAATACGCTCAATATTTGAACTTTTTAAAATATCCATCGCAGGAGATTCTGTCTTAATCAACTCTCGGTTATTAAGGTCATAAACCCCTGTCTCTATCCAATCGGTCAAAATATTATTTACATTAGAAGCAATTAGCATCTTCTCTACAGGAAGTCCCGCTTTTGTAGCATAATATCCACCCAGTGCATTACCAAAGTTACCCGAAGGAACAACCAAGTATACTTTTTCGCCCATAGTAATTTCATCTTTTCTTACTAGCTCTAAGTAAGAGTGAATATGGTAGATGGTTTGAAAAATAATACGTCCAAAGTTAACTGAGTTTGCTGCCGAAAGCTTGATATTTCTGCTTTCTAATTCTGATTTAAAGTCATCTGAGGCTAAAAGCTCTTTGAGCATATTTTGGGTGTCATCAAAGTTTCCATGAACACCAATAACTTTTAAGTTCTCTGCCTCTTCAGTTACCATCTGTAACCGTTGAACATCACTTGTTCCACCGTCAGGATATAAACAAGCCACTTTAATATTATCTTGATTTTTAAATGTCTCTAGTGTAGCAGGGCCTGTATCTCCTGATGTTGCTGCCATAATCAGATAGTTTTCATTACGTTTTTGAGCCTCTTTTGCCAACACATAACCAAAAGGCTGAAGAGCCATATCTTTAAAGGCACGAGTGGGACCATGATAAAGCTCTGATACAAAACAGTCCTCTTCTATCTTAGATAAAGGAACTGGATTACTTGGGTCATCAAAAGCATCATAACGGCTAAGTGCTTCGGTTAAAGTGGTTTCATCTATATCAATATTAAAACTTTGAAGTACATCTAATGCTAATATTTTATAGTGACTATCTACATGCTTTGTTAAAAACTCAATATCAAATGTAGGCAAAGATTCTGGTACATAAATACCACCAAAACTTGCACTTGGGCTAAGAATTGCCTCTGAAAAAGTTACTTTTTGAGCTTTAACGCCATCATTACCACGTGTCTCTATAAACTGCATAAATCTATCCTAGATATTTTTTTGAAATTATAGCCAAATAAGCTTATTTTGATAGATTTTTTATCGACACTCTTTTCTAAATTTAGAGACATCTACACCATTAATCTCTTCTATAAAAGGAGTACAACTTCCCGACTTTATGGTTGAAGTTTTCAGCGAATGAACGGTTCCTATAGCAAAACCTTCAGTAATTAGAAAAGCCTTTGATAGAGGGTATTTCACTTCTCCAATAGGAGAGATGGGTAACCCTTCTGCTTTTTCTATAAATGTATATTTAATAGTAACACTCTTTTGACAACTATGAGTACCACTCTCTTCAATAGATACAATTTTTACTTTGCTCATATAATCTTTATAACTACAGGAACCACCAACCATCATGGCATCTTCTTTAACAATATCTCTCTTAATGAGTGTTGGTTTTATATCTTTTGTCTCATTACAACCTATAATAACTATTGAAAATAGTAAAATTAAATAACTCTTTTTCATAATATCTTCTCCTAACTAAAAAATGGGATACCTATATTATATTACAACAATGAGTAAAAATCTCTTGGTGCATCTACTTCAAAACTCAAGCTCTTTTTTGTACGAGGATGTATAACAGTAAGTTTTGTGGCATGAAGTCCCAATCTATCCCCTTTTTTATACCCTTTTCCATAACGTTCATCGCCTAAAACATAATGTCCAAGCCACGAAAGATGAGCCCGAATTTGATGTTGTCTTCCTGTCTCAATACGTACCTTAAGCAGAGAGTTATTTTCAGAACTCTCTTTTACCTCATAGTGTGTTAATGCAAATTTTGCAGAGGGGTGGTCGCCTACATGCACTTTGTACTCTTTGTTATCCAAGCGTAAAGGCTGATTGATGCTTCCCTTCTCTTCGGAGGGTCTACCATGAACCACGGCAAGGTAAATTTTCTCGGCTTTGCCCCATTTTCCCATTACAGACTCTCTTATCTCTCGTGATGTTGCAAACAGTAAAATACCTGAGGTTTCACGGTCAAGTCGGTGTACAGGTATAAGCTCAGGGCTTTTTCGCCCTTTGGTAAGCTGTTTTCGTAAAATGGCTAAAGCGTGTTTTTTATTCTCTTGTTTGGTTCCTACAGACAAAAGCCCAGCAGGTTTATTAATGGCAATAAGCTCACTATCTTGATAAAGAATCTCTAAACTGGTAATGGGTGCAAAAGATTTTTTTGGAGCTACCCCAACTTCTACAAGGTCGCCAACAGCCAAAGAGAAATCAAACTGAGTTGTGCTTGTGCCATTAACAGCAACCGTTGCACTCTTAAGACGCTCTTTTACCTTCTTTTTCGACCAAGTATGAAGTACAGTAAAGAGGAAGTTTAAAAGTTTATCTTCCTCTTTTACAATAAATTTTTCTGCCATATTATTTTGCCTTATGATTTTTTGGCATTATAGCAGGAGTATTCTATTTTAACCTCATCAAAAGCTTAAATTGCTTTTGCATAGAAATCAAAAAATAGCCAAAATATAAAAGATGATATTATTAAGGTAACAATCATAGTAGGTGTCCCTTTTCTAAACCATAAACCAGGGGTAATGGCTAAAGAGGGGTCATTTTTTTCTCTGGCGAGTCGTTCGGATAGGGTTACAATAAATACATTGGCTGTTGAACCAAGGTGTGAACCGTTTCCTCCCATACCCACTCCGATGGCTAATGCCCACCACAATGGTGTTGCAGGTATTCCCTGTGTCTCAAATCCCATTAAAATAGGAATCATAGCTGCGGTAAAAGGAATATTATCAATCATTGCCGAAAGTACAGCCGAACCCCACATCAAGATAAGACTTGCCATAAGTAAATCAGAGCGAACGAAGGGCTCTATTTGGCTACCTAAGTATTCTAAAAAATGGGTATGTTCAACACCTCCAACAATGATAAACAGAGAGATAAAGAAACAGAGTAGTGTAATCTCAATATTTCCAAATGCTCCATCCATATCGGTATGAGGTGCAAGAAACAGAAGCAGTGTTAGCCCCAGTGTTGCCACCAACCAAGCATCCCAACCTAATGCATGATGAAATATAAAAAATATAACCATAATGCCTAATACGATTAATGATGCGTTCCATGTTGCTTTATCAGTAATATACTCTTTTTGTTCAAACTCTATAACTTCTGGTTTTTCTGATAACTCTTTTCTAAATAAAAACTTTAAAGATAGAATAGTTCCAATATATGCCATAAAAACAATACCACTCATGTGAATAAAAAATGTATTAAAATCGATTCCCTTAGCGGAACCAATCATTAAGTTTGGTGGGTCTCCCACCAGTGTTGCTACACCACCTGTATCAGAGAGCAGAGCTGCTGCCAAAAGATAAGGTATTGGATTAACTTTTAAGGCACTTGCAATAAGTACAATAATTGGTCCAAAAATAACAACGGTCGTTACATTATCAAGCATTAATGAGATAACGGCAACTGCTGTTCCCATGAGTGTCATTAGTATAAAAAGTCTTCCCTTACTCAAACGAGCTATTTTGTATGCAATCGCTTCAAATCCCCCTGTTGGTAGCATTATCGAAACAATGGTCATCATTGCCCCCAATAAAAACACAACATTCCAGTCTATAGATTCTAACGCTTGAGTTGGTGTATAAAAACCATAAATTTGTCCAACGATAATCATCGTTCCTCCACCAAGCATAGCAAATTTTGTACGGTGGAAACCGTGCAGTCCTTCAGTGAAAATACCTATAAATGTTAATATCATAATTATTGCTGATAGTAACATAGGAGTATCAAAAACATAGTGTTCCACTGAATCTCCTTTTTATTTAATTTGAATTTAATAATTTATAAAAATTCAAACGGATTATAGAGCAATTTATCTTTGCTAGTAGGGTAGAATTGCCATCATATCAGCATCAAGCAGATAAAAGAGCCAAAATGTAATTGCAATAGCAATTGCCTCTTAAAATTTACGATTTTTTCCTATTCTCTTCTTCCTAGTTTTGTGATATAATGTTAAAAATAATTAAGGAGTCAATAGATATGTATGATAATGATTTAATACAAATAGTTGAAGAGACTAAAAATTTAACAGCTCTAGTATTAGAAGACGAGCCAGAGACAAATGAATTAATGTGTGTTACACTTGAAAATTTTTTTAATAAAGTTTACTCTGCATTCGATGGAGAAATGGCATTAAAACGCTATAAGAAACATCAACCTGATATTGTTTATATTGATATTATATTGCCAGGAATAAGTGGCTTAGAAGTTGCTAAACAGATTAAAGAGATTAATCCTAAACAGAAAATTATTATTGTATCAGGAAGTGATGATATGAGTCATATATCAGAAGCCATAGAGTTGGGTGCCAGTAATTTTATTAGAAAACCAATAAATACAGATAAAATGCTTGATGTACTTATAGATATAGTCCATGATATTAAGCAAGAGAAAAAACAATTAAAAAGAGTACTAAAAAAGAAAGTTAAAAAATTCAAGAAAGAGTTAAAAAAAGAGCTAGAAATGAGTTAACCTCATCCACAAAAAAACATAAGGATTAAAAATGTTAAAATATAGTCTATTATCAATATTAGCTTTTATAGTTTTAGGTTGCCAAGCATATCCAGACTATTCATCACGAGACTACAGTGCTGTAAAAAATGGAACAAATCCAGCAAAGATACCATCAACAAAAGAGTACAACAACTACTCCATCGAACCAAGTAAACCAGAAAATTCTTATGGAAAGGGTTTTTAATCTATCTTTGCCAAAGCAAA
>Ga0256827_10003300_pt1 | contig 10259 bp, 4 predicted proteins | sample CV84metaG_FD_185977 | JGI IMG/M metagenome (GOLD analysis project Ga0256827, IMG submission 185977) | Hydrothermal vent microbial communities from East Pacific Rise, Pacific Ocean - CV84 | ecosystem: Environmental > Aquatic > Marine > Hydrothermal vents | place: Pacific Ocean: East Pacific Rise...
TGTACGTAATACACCAGGGGTTCCAGTCATAGGGTCAGGAGGAGTTATCCAAAGAGGTAAATAATTTCTAAATTCGCTATCTGATATTATAATACCTTTCGATTTATTCATTATTATATGAGAGTTTGGATAATCTGTCCAATTAAACCTTATAGTTAGTACATCAATACCTGGATATGAATAATAATTTGTTACACCCGCTAATGTCTCGGTTGTAATAAACTTAGAATTTGTAATATTTACTTTACCTGTATAATCAATATTATTTACACCATTATAATTAAATCTGACATCAATATAGTTATTTCTAAATTTAGTATTATTTGTAATATTAACATAAGAATACCCATCTCCTATATCAATACCAATAACCGCATTGTGAAGCATAGCATTATTAAATTCTATTGTAGGAGCATTAGCCCAACTAGTGTTATTTGTAAATGTAATACCTCTCCAAGCACCTGTACATATATTTGAAAGTTTACTACTTTCATTTACAATTAATGTGCCTGTACCGTCAATAATAAACCCGTAACCTTCTGAAAAATTAACATGTGAATGGTTTGAGATAGTTAATGTTACGCCATTCTCAATCATTACATCTGTATTAAAACTATAATATACAGGGTCGTCCCAAGTTGTGTTTGTGTTAATAAGTGTTAGCCCCGCAATTCCACTTTGTGTAATAGGATTATCACCACCAGGCACAATAATATCTGAAATAATACTTGTACAACCTGTATTTATATCTGTTGTTGTAATAGAATAAACACCATTTGTTAAACCGGTAAATGTGGTTCCGTGCCCATTATTTTGAGAATGAGTGTATGAGCCATCAAAATTTTCAATTGTAAATTCATAAGAACTCCAGCCTCCTTGAACTTCTATTTCTCCATTGTTACAATTTGTAGCTGGTACAATGTTAGTAATATTCATTTCAGGAGAATCTGTTACTATATATTCATCAGTTAAATTACAAGTACTAACTTGCGAAGTACAAGTATATGTACCTCCTGTATTTACATTAACACATTGTGTAGTTTCACCAGAGTTCCAACTATAATTTGTGTTTCCTGTTGCACAAATATCAATAGGGGAATCACATATATCAACATTATGCTGTATAGTGCCGCTTGTTACTACTTCTACGTTTACGTCTGTGGTTTGAGAAGAATACCCAGGATTTATTGTCAATGTATAATTTGTAGTTGTATTTGGCGAAGCAATAGGGTCAATTATAGTACTATTTCCACTTAAACCTTGTGTTGGAGACCATTCGTAAACTAAAGGTGTATTTAAAGAGTTTAATTCACTTTCACAAGTTGGAACTAAGTGAGCACCCGTTCCTTGACAAATAACTTGGTCGGTATATTCTATTGGGATTATTTCTACGTCTCTTATTTGTAAATAACCATCTATTGTTGATTCAGCACCTCCTGTAAAACATAATACTTCTTTATTTGTTGAAGAAGAAAATACATTCTCAATTGTTTGCCATGTATTTGGATTTATCTGTGATACTGTAATGTTTTGTAAAGTAGTTTCATAATCTATTTGATTACAAAATCCTACACTAATAGCACAAATGGCTGCATTATCCGATGTTTCAAATCTAGCTTTATATTTTATTAAATAAGCTTTATTTTCATCAATTTCCGTGCAAGCGTATACCTTGCCTCTGCAGTTACCTCACTGATTGCCACCTATTATTTTAATTTGAGCAGCTAAAACACCATTAACATCAACTAAATAGGGAAGAGTGCCTGGGACTCCCTGTATTCCGTACCAACCATCAACATCTAAATTGCCAAATACATCTCCATTAGTTCCATCTAATGTAAAATCACCATTATAAATTTTATTACAAGTTGTTAAATTACATTCATTACAATTTTGTGGAAAAACAGTATACATATTGTAATTAATTGAAGCTCCTGTTGTAGAACTAATTTTTAAATAATATGTTTCACCTACATTTAATGAATTATAAGAAATGTGATTAGTGTCTTCAGTAATTAAATATCTACCCAAATATAATTTTACAATACCTGTATAACTACAACTATTTAAAGAGAAGTTTAAAAGTTGGTCGGTGGCAGTGTATTTTAGCCATACATCGGGTGTTGTAAATTCTAATATACCTGTTGTATTCATATTTACAACAGTGTACTTATTTTGTGCATTAGTCAAAAAACTACTAAGGAATAGCAATAAAAATGCAAGCTTTTTTATTATTTTTGCGTTCATAATTCTGAATGTTTAATTAATAGATTTATTTATTGGTTAAATCGGAGCGAGTCATAGAAGGGCTCGCTCTTTATTATTATTTCAATTATAAAATATGTAAAAAGAAATTTACACATCTATTTACAAAAAAATATATCTAAGGTGGTTGGTTTTGCTGGGGTTTTAGGAAAGTTTTACCCCCCCCCAATTTGACGAGTATTCATATATTAGTGCTGTATGTTTCATTGTATGGCATAAACATAAGAATATATTTCTAATAAAAAAATGCTAAATCTTAGGTTTTAGTTATTTATAATTTGTTTAAATAAAATTAAGCTAATATTAAACTCAAACCATTTAACTTTTTGGGTTTTCTACTTTTTTCCCTCTTTTATTCACTTAATATATTTTTAATAGATGAAATTTCTATATATGATGCCCCACCAGCTCTGCCAAAGTTTCCTGCAATTACACCAATTGTATTTTCTAAATTGAAAGTCTCTTTTTTAATTAACTTATTAATTGCCTGTTTAATAAACTCATGAGAAGTTTTTTGAGGCTCCATATAATCAACATGAACTCCGTACGAAAGAGATAATTCGCGCATAGTATGTTTATCGTAGCATTGAGCATAAATTGTTACTTTTCCTCTGTAAGCTGCAAGCCCCCTAATTGTACGGCCTGATGTAGTATCAGCAATTATTGCTGTCATATTTAAAATTTGAGCTGCTTCAACAATGTTTTTTGTTAATACAGCGGCTTCTGCGGTACTTATTACTTTTATTCCAATATCTTTAAAAGAGTCGGTCGATGATTCAACTTCTTTAGCTATTCTAGTCATCATTTGTATCGATTCTAACGGATATTTTCCACTAGCAGTCTCACCACTAAGCATAATTGCATCAGTACCATCGTATACAGCATTTGCTACATCGCTTACTTCTGCTCTAGTTGGGCGTGGATTGCTAATCATTGAATGTAACATTTGAGTAGCTACAATAACAGGTTTGTTTAAATGAATACATTTATTAATTATCATTTTTTGAATACCTGGTATTTTTTCTGTAGGAATTTCTAAAGCTAAATCGCCTCTAGCAACCATTACACCATACACATATTCTAAAATTTCATCAATATTATTTACACCTTCTTGGTTTTCAATTTTTGCAATAATTTTAATATTGCTACCTCTTGCTTCAATTAAACTTTTTACGGCAATAACATCTTCTTTACGACGCACAAACGAATGAGCAATAAAATCAACATTATTCTCTATAGCAAAATTAATATATTCAATATCTTTTTGTTTTAATGCAGGTAAATTTATTGATACACCAGGAATATTTATACTCTTATGGTTCTCAATTACACCGTTGTTTTTTACCACACATTTTAAACAATCTTCATTTTTTTCAATTATTTCTAACTCAACATCACCATCATTTATTAATAATTTATTACCAACATTTACATCATTTGCAAACTTACTGTATGTTAAGTATAAACAATTACTTGTTGAACTTTCCCCTTGGTAGCCTTTAACAAAAATTGTTTCGTTTTCTTTTACATTTATTGGAGTTTTTACATTAGTTGTTCTAATTTCGGGTCCTTTTGTATCAATTAATATTGCAATTTTATCAGATACACTTCTAACATTATTTATAACCTTTAAACTGCCTTCAAAATCTTGATGTGCAGTATTTAATCTTACAATATTGAGCCCATTATTGAACATTTCTCTAATCAATTCCGGTTCGCAATTTCTATCAGAAATAGTTGCAATAATCTTTGTTTTTTTTCTCATAAATTTAATGTTTGATAAAACAATAGCATAAATATATAATATTATGTTAATAATTTTAGAAAAAACTAATTATTTTTTTTACTTTGCAATCTTAAATGAAAAAAACATTACTAATATTCATTATTATATTTAGTTTATTTGCAAATGCACAAGTAAACAAATATGGTGCACCTCAAATATCTTATTATTCAGAGAAAGAGTACAATTCTGCAACTCAAAATTGGGCCGCAGTACAAGACAATAGAAAAGTAATGTTTTTTGGGAATAACGAAGGTGTACTTCGTTTTGATGGAAAAAACTGGAGTAAATATAAGGTGCAAAATGAAACTACAGTATATTCAATTGCTGTTGACTCTAACAATATTATTTATGCAGGAGCAATATCAGAATTTGGCTGTTTGCTACCAACAAACGATGGAGATTTTGAATACCATATTTTATCTGACCAAGTAGATACTACAGTAAATTTCTCGGAAGTTTGGAAAACATATAGTGTTGGTAATGAAGTATATTTCTGTTCGTGGGATTATATTTTTGTATACTCAAATTTAAAGTTAAAGAAAACAATTAAATTACCTGAAAAATCATTTCATTCTTTTGTAATAAATAATGAAATATATGTAACACATTATTCTTTAGGCTTATTAAAATATAATGGCGATTCAGTAGTTTCAGTAAAAGGAGGTGATAAATTTAATAAAAAAATTATTTATGGAGTATTACCTTTTCAAAGCAAAAAACTTCTGGTAACCACAGCTTATAATGGAGTTTATATTTTTGATGATGTTTTAGGTATTTCAGAGCAATTTTTGTCTGATTCTGTAATGTCTTTAATAAGTAGAGCCGTTTTATATAATGTAATAAAACTAACAAATGGTAATTATGCATTTTCTACATTATATGGGGGCATTATTGTTACAGATAAACATGGGCAAATAGTTTATCATATTGATACACATAATGGTTTAGCCGATAATATTGTTACTTATGCATATCAATCAAATGACGGTCCATTATGGCTTGCACTAAATAATGGAATTGCAAAACTAGATATTAATATTCCACTAAATTATTATAATTTATCAAAAAAAATTAAAGGAACATTAAATGATATGATATTGTACAAAAACGTATTATATCTTGCAACCGATGCTGGTGTTTATTATATTTCTAACAATTATTTGTATCCAAAATTAATAAAAATAAAAGAAATAAAAGATCAAACATGGTTATTTAGTAAATTTAAAACAGAAACAAAAGATGTTTTATTAATAACAACAAATCATGGTTTATTTGAGTTATCAGATACTAATAGAGTTGTTGATATAGAAAGCCAAATAGTAAATGATACTTTAGAAAAAGGAACAATAAGAGCAAAAAATATATGGAAATTTAAAAATAAGCCGGTTGTAGTATTATCTAGGAACAAAAAATTAAAGCTTTTAAGTTATATAAATAATAATTGGAACTTAGTACAATACGATTTTGATATTTCTACTAATGACTTAAGGGAAGACAAAAATGGTAATCTTTGGATTTTAACAGAATTTGAAGGTGTTTTTAAATTAAGTTATAAAGATTCGTTAAGAATTAAAAAGCATTATTTTAAAAATACAATCTTTGAAAAGAGTAAGTTGACAGAAATTTCGATGTATAACGATACTATTATTTTTGGTTCGGCAAATGGTATTTATTACATAGATGAGGATAAAAATGAAGTTAAAAGATTAAAAATAAATAATGTTGAAATAATTGATAATGTTGAACGAATAAAAATACTAAAATCAGAAGATATTGTATTTGTTACAAATAATGAAAAAAATAAAGATGCAGTTATTACTAATAACTATTCTTATTTTCATAAGAAAACAAACAAATTAGATGATTTATTGTTAGCTGTATTACCAAAATCAAAAATAAAAGGGTATTTTACTGAAAAAGGTAATAATAAATTATTTATTGGTGTAGGTAATCAAATATATTTATTAAATAAAAATGAGAAAAACACATATCTGAAGCCTCCTAAAGTAATTTTTAGAAAAGTATATACAAAAGATTCTGTTCTTTTTAAAGGAATATTTACAGCTCAAAATAATAACCCTCAAATAGAAAAAATAATATCATTAGAATTTGTTGACGAAAATAAACTTGTTTTAGATTACAAATACAACGAAATTACATTTAAATTTACTACACCATACTATTATCATCCTGAAGAATTAGAGTACAGCTATTTTATGGAAGGAGATGATGATGAGTGGTCGCTATGGTCGAAAGACGATTATGATAACGAAAAGTTAAATGAAGGCGATTATACTCTTAAAGTTAAAGTACGAAATATTTTTGGTATTGAAAGTGAGATATCAGAATATAGTTTTAGCATTAAAGCTCCTTGGTATAGAACAATTTGGGCGTTTATAATTTATGCAATATTAATAATTAGTATAATAATTTTAATTGTTTACTTAAATAACAGAAGATTAATAAAAGATAAAGCTCGACTAGAAGAAATAGTTAAACAAAGAACAGCAGAGGTTGTTGCACAAAAAGAAGAAATTGAAGTACAAAAAGAAGAGATTGAATCGCAACGAGATTTAGTATTAGACCAAAAAGAAAAAATAGAGCATATACACGAAGAAATTACCGATAGTATTCATTATGCAGAGAGAATACAGCGAGCAATATTACCTGCCGAAGAACATGTTAACAAAGCAGTGCCAGAGCATTTTATCCTATTTAAACCAAAAGATATTGTTAGTGGCGATTATTACTGGGCAACAGTTCTAGATAATAAAAATAAAAATAAAAAAAATTTAATAGGTAAACTTGTTATAACCGCAGCCGATTGTACAGGGCATGGTGTGCCAGGTGCTTTTATGAGCATGTTAGGTGTAAGTTTCTTAAACGAAATTGTTAATGAAAAACAAGTAGACCAATCTCATCATATATTAAATATGATGAGAGAGAATGTAATTGCATCGTTACAGCAAACGGGTGCCGAAGGAGAGCAAAAAGATGGTATGGATATGGCTCTTATGGTTATTGATTTTGAAAATAATAAAGTTCAATTTTCGGGTGCAAACAACCCTCTTTATATTGTTAGAAAAAAATCGTTGCCAGAGTTAAATGTTTTAACAGCCGACACTGTGGTTAGAATAAACGAAACAGAAGATAGCGAATATATTATGTACGAAATAAAAGGCGATAAAATGCCTATTGCTATTCATGTACTAATGGACGATTTTAGACTAAATGAAATAGAACTAATAAGTGGCGATGCTTTATATGTTTTCTCTGATGGATATGCTGACCAGTTTGGAGGAAAAAAAGGGAAAAAATTTAAATACAAGCCTTTCAAACGCATTTTCCTAGAAAATCAAGACAAGTCAATGCAAGAACAAAAAGAAATTCTAGATAATGAAGTAGAAGCGTGGAAAGCATTTATTAATCCCGTTACAAATACAAAATTTGAACAAATTGACGACATAGTTATTATTGGAGTTAAAATTCCGTGATATACTCAAACCATTTAGCTTTTAGTGAATTTATACGGGTTTATTTTTTCTTTTTTAGAGTTTAAAATTTTAAGCATAGCTTGTTACGCTTACAATTTTAAGCAAATAAAAATGGAAAAAGAAAAAGTAGAAAAACTGAAAAGCTATTTGGTTTGAGTATATACTCAATCATAAATGCAATGTTTTTTTATTAAAATAAGGAAAATATTGTATTATTCTCAAACAGATTAAATCTTATATCGAACTTAGGTTAATTACATTTCAATTTTAGTTTGATTTGTATAAAAGTTATATTTGTAATATGAAAAAAATATTTTATATATTGTTTATATTATCACAAACCATATTGTTTGCTCAAAATGACACTTTATATAAACATTATGATAAATCGAAAGTGCAAATTCGCGATATTCCTGATAAAGATCTAATGGAATACCAAAATAATGAAGAATTTAATTATAGAAAAGAAATTACAACACCTGAAAATTATTTTGCCAAGATAATAAATAAAATTATCAACTTTTTCTTTGGTAATGGTAACGTATTTGGGGTAATTTTAAAATACATTATAGTAGCATTATTTTTTACATTTATTATTATTAGACTACTCGGGTTTAAAATTAACAAATTGTTTTATAATAATAAATCAATAGATAATATTATTCCTATTGAAGAAAATATAAAAGATATAAATAACATAGATATTGACAATATTATTAACATAGCAATAAAAAACGAAGACTATAAAAAGGCTATTCGCTACTTGTTTATTAAAACTTTAAAACAGCTTTCTTCTAAAGAAATAATTAATTGGCAAATAAACAAAACAAACCGAGATTATTATTATGAAATTACCGATAAAAAAATTAAAGAACAATTTGTAAATTTAAGCCATATATTCTCGTATGTTTGGTATGGTAACTTTAAAATAGACGAAATAACATTTTATGAATTTAATAGAAAATTTTCGAAATTATTAGCTAATTTGTAACAATTTTTTGCCTCGTTTTATTAAAAAAATGCAATACACTAAAGTATTAACTATACTCAATCCATTTAACTTTTAGGGAATTTATACGGTTTGTTTTTTCTTTTTTAGAGTTTAAAATCTTAAGCATAGCTTGTTACGCTTACAATTTTAAACAAATAAAAATGGAAAAAGAAAAAGTAGAAAATCCAAAAAGTTATGATGATTGATTATAAACATGTATATTTGTGTTAATTAAAAAACTATTATCATGAAAATACTTTACATATTAATTATTACATTGGTTATAAACACATCGTTATTTGCGGCCTCATATACAAGTGTTGCAGATGGAAACTGGTCAACCTATACAACATGGTCGCCAGCAGGAGTACCTCAACCAGGCGATGAAGTTATTATTAATACAAATGTTATTATTGATGATCAATACACATATCAAGGTTATTGGTCTATTAATGGTGGTAGTATTATAATAAATGTAGGAGCATCATTAATTGCAGGAGAAAATGTAATTGGCTTAGCAATTCAAAATGGAGGAACAATAGTTAATAATGGTACCTTGTCAATAGATCAAATGTCTATTACAAGTGGTATTTTGACAAATAATAGTACTTGTAATTTTTATTCATTAATATATAATTTAGATACAATAAAAAACTACGGTACTATTTTAGAAGTAGACAGTTTTTATACCTCAGGAGCATTTTACAATTATGTAGATGCATCAATTGAATGCGATAGCATACAAAATGAAGGTTTCGTACAAAACGATGGAAGTATATCGTTAATAGAAATGTACAATAATGGCCATTATTATAATAATGGCACATTTTACTTTAATAGGTTTTATAATAACTTTAACTTTTATAATAATGGTACAATAACATCAACATACGATGCTACAAATGCAGGGTTATGGATAAATTCTGCAGGCTCATCAGTTATTATAGACCATAGCTTTACTAATGGAGATACAATTAGCCCACCATCAGCACATTTAATTATAGAAAGCACTTTCGTAATTCATCATAATTTTTTAAATTTGGATACAATTTCAGGATCAAACAATGGTTCTCTAATTATGCAAGACAGTTCGTATAATGCTGGAATAATGTATGGCGAATTTGTATTTTGCGACAATACAACTACAGTAACATCGGCTCCTTTCATCGATTTAAATACTGGTACAATAGCATCTACAATCACATATTGTCAAACTACAAAAATTGATAATATTAATAATGATGTTTGTATTTTTCCAAATCCTGCAAAAAATAATATTTTTATTGACATTAATAACAGTATAAAAACAGTGAAAATATTAAATAATTTAGGACAAATATTAATAGAAACAAACAAACAAAATATTGAAATAAATTCTTTGCAAATGGGTATTTATTTTATTGTTATTGAAACAGAAAATACTATTGTAAAACGTAAACTTATTGTTGAGTAGAAACTTATATCGAACTCACGTTAAATATAAAAAAGCAATCTGTATATATAGATTGCTTTTTTGTTTATTTTAGTTCAGAATAATTAATCTACAATTTCGCCAATAAGTGTAGCCGAAGTATGTTTTAGTACTTTAACATTAACCAAATCACCTTTTTTGTAATTCTTTTTAGGAAATACAATTGTATTATTTTGCGATGAACGACCAAATAAATCGTTATCCGATTTTTTTGAAGTTCCTTCAATTAATACCTCAAATACTTTTCCAACT
>Ga0256827_10003301_pt1 | contig 10259 bp, 6 predicted proteins | sample CV84metaG_FD_185977 | JGI IMG/M metagenome (GOLD analysis project Ga0256827, IMG submission 185977) | Hydrothermal vent microbial communities from East Pacific Rise, Pacific Ocean - CV84 | ecosystem: Environmental > Aquatic > Marine > Hydrothermal vents | place: Pacific Ocean: East Pacific Rise...
GGTCATTTTGGCAAAGAGCATATCTTCTTTGATAGGTTTTCTTAAAAAATCATTTGCACCATTGTCAAATACTTCTGTTTTTCTTGAATCGTCTGTAGAGAGTACGATCACAGGAATATGAGAGTTAGCCATATCTGATCTAAATATCTTTAAAAACTCTATACCGTCAACGATTGGCATCATGATATCAAGTAAAATCAGGTTGATGTCAGACTCTTTTTTCAATTTATCCAAAGCATCAGAACCATTTTCCGCTTCTAATATTTCTGTTACATCAGCATTCTTTTTTAAAAGAGTTTGTAACAGTTTTCTATTGATGAAATCATCATCAACAATTAATACTTTAAGTGCCATCTATCTATCCTCTGTGTGCGTTAATAAGAGCTTCTATCTCTTCTTTTGAGTTAACCGACGTGATTATAGCCAGATTATCATCAGACTTGCTGAGAGTGTCAGTAACAAGTTCTTTATCTGTAAATAAAACATCATAGTCGGCGGATGCAAGTTCATTTTCGATTTTGTCAGTATCTTCTAGTATTTTATAGTCAAAACCTAAGTTTTCCAATACTTTGCTAAGGACTCTTTTTTCTATAAGAAACTTTTTAGCAATCAGTATCTTTTTCCCCGAAGGTTTATCCATAGATATTTCTATAGGATCTTCAGAAAGTAATTCAACTGTATCTGAAACGGTTTCTAGAGGCACATCTTTTGGGACTGCTCTCTCTTCTGTTTTAGTCTCATTTTGATTGTTTTTTGGTTTTTTATCACCCATAACGATCTTTGCTTTGTGTGAGAGGAATTTATTGAGTACATAAAGTAATTCACTGGTTTCGATAGGTTTGGTGATATATTCATCCATACCTTCATTTAAAAATCTCTCTCTGTCACCTTTCAGTGCATTTGCCGTCAAGGCTACAATAGGTACGTGTGCTAGTTCTTCATCTTCTTCGTAATCCAGTATTTCATGTGTGGCTTCAATACCATCCATTACCGGCATTTGAATATCCATGAAAAGAAGGTCATAGTCATTGCTTCTTCGTTTTTCAAAAGATTCAAGACCATTGTTTGCTACATCCACTGTAATGCCATGCTCTTGAAGGATACGGGTAATAAGCTTTTGGTTAATAATATTGTCTTCTGTGACCAGTATTTTTGCATCAAATGTTGTTGCTGTTCCCGCAGTTGCCTCTTCAAGTACTTGTGTACTTGTATCTGTTGATTTAGTTAAAATGTTTTTTAGTTTACTCAGGGTAACAGGTTTGTAGATCACTTGTTCCTGATCTATATTCATCGCTTCAATTTTTGCACGACTGGTGATATTGGCGATCACAATAAGTTTAGAACGCTCAATATTGGAAATAGCATCTAAAATATTCTGTTTTGCTTTGTCTATATCGATCCAGTAGTTTTTACATACATTATGTTCATTTAGTGCTTTCAGGTCACCTACCGATTCAAAGTGTTTCACTGCCGGACCGAAATACTCAAAGTATTTTTCTAAATAGTTGTCTAGTTTTGTTGGAATATCCTGCTCATATTTACCAAGAGTAAGATCGGTGAAAGCGTGTGTATAATTAGCTTCTGTCGAAGTTACCTCTTCAAGTGGTATAGTAAAGTAGAATGTTGTACCTTGATCTTTTGCAGATTCAAGTTCAAGTTCTCCACCCATAAGTTCAACAAATTGACTTGAAATAGTAAGTCCAAGACCAGTACCACCATACTTACGTGTAACAGATACATCTGCTTGGGAGAATGCATCAAAGATACGTGATTGCTGATCTTTTGACATACCAATACCATTATCCTGTACAGAGAACTTAATGTCGTTGTCACTGTTTTCAACTTTTTGAATAAGAAGGTTGATCTCTCCACCGTAACTTGTAAATTTAATGGCATTGGAGAGAAGGTTAATGATGATCTCTTTGATCTTGGTTGGATCACCTTTAAGTTTATTGGAGATCGTTGGATCCATATAAAAGTTAAGATCAATATTTTTCTCTGCTGCCCCTACTGCATAGGTTTCAATAGCACTTTCAAACTCTTCCGCTGCATCAAAGACGATATTTTCAATTTCGATCTTGTTACTTTCGATTTTTGAAAGGTCAAGAATATTATTGATAATACTCAGAAGGTTCTCTGAACTCTTGTCAATAATAGAAAGGAATTCCTGTTGTTCTGAATCAAGATCAGTACTTCTAAGGATTTCTGTAAAGCCGACAATACCGTTAAGCGGTGTACGAATTTCATGTGACATATTTGCCAGGAAGAGTGATTTTGCTTCATTCGCTTTAAGTGCGGTAAGCTTATCTTCCTTGGCTGTGTCTACAAGTGTTTCAAGGAATTTATAGGCTTCTTTTGTTCCTTCATGTGTATCAAGCTCAATATTTTCAATATTGGCTGTGTCAGAGGCAAGATACTGATCGCTTGCTTTCATGTCTTCTACGGCTTTGTTCAGTACATCTTCCAACTCTTTAATGTTTCTTGAAATATCTCTTGTTGTATGGTACCCAAGGATCGCCAATATGAAACTCAGAAGAAGAATGAGTGATGCAATAGAGAGAAGAATCAGTTGTTCCTGCAAATATGCTTCACTGTGTTTCCATAATGTACTTGATGTTATTAACTCTGCTTTTGAAAGAAGAGAGATCTTTTTAGTTTGCAACGTGAACCAGTCAATAGGTGTTTCTGCATAGTCACCATTATCGACATCTGTCTGAATAGCTGAAGATGTTTCAGCAAGTTCGGTAAGCATCTCTTTTGCTTTAGGCTCATTAAATATTTTTTCAAGTTTAGTACGAAGTGCAGCATCTCCAACCTGTTTAATATCGAATGCATTTGCTTTTGTTTTAAATTGATCCCATAATGCGATCTCTTCAAATGACATGGATGATTTTTTTGACATATAGTAAGAGACAAATCCTCTTTCAAGCCCGGCATTTTCTTTTGCTATAGAGAGTTGCAGGAGTGAAGAGACAAGAGAGGAAATATCTGTATTCAACGCAAAGTTTTTGATCTCGGCAATATTGTCCAGTGTCGGTGTAGCAAATTTTTCTGTATAGCCGTTAAAGAAGATTTTTTTGAAATCTTTATCCTGCGCATCAACACTTTTTCTTATCTCTGTGATCTTTTTTAAGTTATTGAGAAGTTTAGTATATCTGGCATCATTAATATAATCTTCTTCACCCAAGAGTTTAAGCAGGGCAGGAATAAGTCCTGTATCTTTATAGACAAGATTGCTTTTTAATGCAGCAAAGGATTTATCGGTGTTTACTCTCTGTTTTGTCAATGAACCTGAAAATTCTTTTCCCTCACTTCCCATATACAGTGAAGTCAATCCACGTTCTTTACCAATCTGTACTAAAGATTTATTGAGGTGTGCATTGTTGTTAAGGATCGTTTTGAGTGCACTTGCCTTTTCATAGTTCAAATATGAAGTTACAAAGAAATAACCTGATAGAAGAATAAGAAACATGATTGGTACAACACCAACCATTTTAAGTCTATTACGAATAGTCATATTTTATTTCCTTTTTATTTTGATGTAAGATTAATTTGAGTTTCAAAAGAGAGGAAATGTCCCCAATACTCTTTAATCAAATGTTCTAAGTTACTGCTGTCTTCACAAAACTGTATTTCGTAAAGTGTATCTGCAAGTGGATTGATGCGAAGGTTACTAGCTGTTCCTTTAAGTAAATGCCCTATTTTTTGAATGGCATCCAGATCACCTTCTTTATATAGTGCAAGCATTTTTTCAGTCTCAACATGTGCCTGTTCGATGAAGTCATGTACAAACTCTTCAATAAGCTCTACAGGTAAAGAGAGATCATTTGCAGCTGCTTCCATCTGGAAGTCAAAATGAATAGGCTGTACATCACTGAGATCGATGGTTCCAAAGCTTTCTGTTGTAATATCTTCCGCTTCCGCTTCCGCTTCTACTTCTGCTTCCGGAGTAGAGTCTTCTTGTAAGAAGGCTGTTTCTTTTATATCTGCATCTGCTGTAGTAGTCAATCGTGCCAGAGTTGCATATAAAGATCTTATCAGTGTATTTTGCTCATCAGGTGAACTTTCATCCAGTTGTTTAACAATTTTTGTAACCACAGGTAAATGTAGAACATTGGAAAGATGCGAGAGTGTGCCTATGGCATGGGCACGCTTTTTGGTATCTGTGCTTTTAAGATCTTTTTCCAACGTCAGTGCCGTGTCAATATACTCATTTAAAAAGTTATTGTAATCGTCAGTAGAAATACCAATATCTTGACTGATATTGTGGACATCTATCAGTATGGGTGTGGTATCAACTTCTGGTTCGGTGACTACGGCATCTTCTGTTCTATCGACTTCTATTGCCTCAGGCGTTTTAATGAATACTTCTTCACTTTTTGTCTCTTCACTTGTGTTGTTTTCAACGTCTGTTTCATCTATATCGGACATAAGATCAAAAGGTTCATCATCAAATGTTATTTTGTTCTCTGTCTCTTCTAATATTTCTATTTTCGCATCGTCTGAAAAAGTAATAGGTTCATCTGCCAATGTGATAGGCTCATCTGAGAAAGTAATAGGCTCATCTGAAAAAGTGATAGGTTCATCATCAAGAATAGAGAGTGTCTCTTCTTTTACTTTTTCTTCTTCCTGAGATATTTCTACAAGTGTAATATCTCCCAACATTCCGGATAGTGTATGGTTTTTTATCTGGTAAGAGGAAGTGTTGTTTTCAGTTGTGATCGTGACTTTGTCATCAGATGGACTGAATGTGATATCACCTAAAGCGATCTTGGTATAAAGTGCATCTATGTTTTCTACAGATAATAGTTCTAAAAGACTACTGTCTGCAGCTATAATATGCTCAGTGTGGTTAACTATATAATACATTGTATGTACAACTCCTTTTAATTGACTTTTTTATCGACTTTCTTACGGATCACTTTTCTTTTGCCAGTAAATCTTTATAGACCGGTATGATCTCAGAGATCTCATTTTCGGAAGCAGGTCTTCTGGCGGCTGAATAACCGGTGATCTCTCCATCTGTGAAGATAGGAGCAATATAAGAATAGACCCAGTAATATTTACCATCTTTCCGTAAATTCTTTACGATGCCAGTCCACTTTTTTCCTGTGCTAATGGTGTCCCATACTTCCTGAAAAGCGGCTTTTGGCATATCCGGATGCCTGACAATATTATGGTTTTTCCCTACAAGTTCTTTTTTATCATACCCTGCAATAGAACAAAATTTTCTATTGGCATAGGTAATAATACCTTTAAGGTCTGTGGAACTCACAATTAAACCTTCTTTAAATGTAAATGCTTCATCTATTGGATCAGGTCTTTGCATGGGTTTCCTTCCTTGTACAGACGGTTCAATTAAAACTTTATAACAATTAAACTAAAAATAGAATGAATTAGGGTGTTTTTAGTAAAAATATTAAGTTATGTGGCATTATTGATTATTATTTTTAATAATATTTGAAATTTTTTTATTTGTAACTTTCTCAATCTCTTCCGATGACGCATTTTGAATTGCATTAAATGTACCAAAATAATCTAATAATTTCTTGACAGTGGCTTTTCCTATTCCTTTTTTATTGAGTAGTGATATCTGTGTATCTTCTTTTCTTTTTCTGTTTTGATGATAAGTAATAGCATAACGGTGTGCCTCATCTCTTTGTCGCTGTATCCAATGCAAACGTGGATCATTTGATTTTAATTCCATAAGACCATTGATCGTATAGAGAAGATCTTTTGCGGCACCTTTTGCTCTGTGTGCTTTTGCATCAAGTTTCTCTTTTGCAATGGCAATGACATTGAGGTTGACATTTGCTTCTTTTAGCAAGGAGAGTGCAAGATTTAAATTTGCCTGTCCTCCATCCAGTATCCAGAGATCAGGGGCGGCATGATCCTTGAAATCAGTAATACGACGGGAGAGCATCTCTTTCATCTGTCCATATTCATCCCGTGCTTTTAACTTGTAGCGTCTGTATGAACTCTTATCCCATTTCCCTTCATCCCACACGACCATTCCTCCGACAATGGCAACCCCCATCATATGAGAGTTGTCAAATGTTTCTATACGATAAGGAATAACGGTAAGATCGAAGAGATCTGCTATTTTTTGTTCCATGACCGTATCACTCTGTTTTTTACGCAGTAACTCTTTACAGTTTTGCAGTGCGAGAGAGATTAGTTTTGCTTTAGGCCCGCGTTTGGGGGTAAAGATCTCTATTCTTTTCTCAAAACGGGTACTCAATGTTTGTGAAACCTGCTGTTCATCTTCGAAGGTGTGTGCTGTAAGTATCTGTTTTGAAATATTGGGGGTATCAATAGTGTAAAATTCTAAAAGTGCCTGTTTATACGCTTCATTTTCATCAAAAATATGTGTATGTCTGAAGTAGGAATAAGTGGAGGAGATGATCTTTCCTGAACGCATGAAGAGTTTAACAATCACCCCTCTCTCATCACCATTTTGAATGGCAAAAATATCAAGATCAAGTTCATTTGCTAAATCTATATTGGATGAGATATTAAGAGAAGATATGGCATGTATCGTATCTCTCATAGCTCCTGCTTCTTCATAACGCTCTTGCATAGCCAGCTTGGTCATTTTCTCTTCAAGGGTTGATATGAGTCCTTTACGCTTAACGATAGCATGTTTCGCTTTTTCAACTATTTCTCCGTAGACCTGGGAAGTGACTTTTCCTTCACAGGGTGCCAAACATTTATTGATCTGGTAAAAAAGGCAGGCTTTTCCCTCTCTGAGACAGGTTTTTTTCTGCACAAGAGGATAGACTTCATATAAGGCATCAAGCAGTGCTTTCCCTCCGGTTGGAAAAGGTCCGTAATAACTTATATGCTTGCCTTTAATGACTTTTCTTGTTATCTCAAATCGAGGATAAGGTGTTGATTCATCAATGTAGATATAGGGGTATGTTTTGTCATCACGCAGTAAAATATTATATTTTGGCTTGAGTTGCTTAATAAGAGAGTTTTCCAGGATCAGTGCATCTTCTTCTGTTTCAACAACAATATATTCCACTCTTTTTGCTTCTTGCAGCATTTTGATAATACGTGGACTTTGTGAAGTATTGGGATGCAACTGGGGTGTGAATCGCCAGTAACTCTTTACTCTGTTCTTTAGGTTTTTGGCTTTTCCTACATAAAGCAGTGTATCCTTTGCATCAAAATATTGATATACCCCGGCATGGGATGGAAGATCCTGTATGATATCTTTCATTTAACTCTCTCTTGAAGACTGAACTTGTCGTTGTTTTGTAATGAGCTCTTTAATTGCTTCAAATTTCTTTTTTAGATCTTCATCTTGACCGTTTATAATAAATTCTGAGGAGGCGAGCTCATGGTAGTAGGGAACAGTGCTCTCTTTTTCGACTTCTTTGACGACAGGTCTGTATTTGCTGTGAAAGATGGCAACTTTATCTGCTTTCATCATTTTACATGCCGGATCGAGAGAAGAGAGCTGGGTTAATACACTTTTTAATAAATCTCTATTATAATTAAGTTCCATTTTAAAACCCGGATGAGTAACTGCAATAAAAAGAGTATCATTTTTAATGTAAATAAATGCAATAGCTTTTTGCCATTTTACACCAAGAAGTGAGATATATTTTTTGTAACAACTCTCCTGCTTTAAAACTTTAAATTGAGGTTGATCACTAAGATGAGACAAAATCATAGACGCTTTTTTCATATTTTTATTATAACATCTGTTTGCTGTATGGTCATGACAGGATGCGGACATAAGACAAATCCGGTGTATGTACCGGAGAGTAATATTACAGTAGAAGGAGCATAGGTGCAGAAATATGATGTATTGATAATCGGTGCAGGTATTGCCGGACTTTATGCTGCAATGCAATTGCCAGAGAGTAAAAAAGTATTGGTGGTCTGTAAAGATATTCCCTGGGAGTGTAATACTTTTTATGCCCAGGGAGGAATGGTCACGGCTTTGAATGAAGCAGATATTCCTATACATGTGGAAGATACTATGGCGGCGGGAGCTTACCATAACAATAAAGAAGCAGTAGAGATACTCTCCCGTACATCACTTGAAACTACGGCAGATATTATTGCTAAAGGAATGGAGTTTGATAAAGATGAAGCGGGACATATTGTCTATACTAAAGAGGCAGCACACTCTGTAGAACGTATTGTGCATGCGGGAGGAGATGCAACAGGTCGCTATATGCATTACTTCATGATGGTACAGAATAAACATCAGCTTCAGAAGAATACACTGGTGTATGACCTGCTCATTGAGAATGGCAGATGTTATGGAGTAAAGGCAACAGTGAATTATGAACCAACCACTATATATGCGGATGATGTGATCATTGCATCGGGAGGTGTGGGTTCCCTTTATGAATTCAATACCAATTCCCGTACGGTCTCTGCAGATATTCATGGAATTTGTGTAGAAAAAGGGATACCACTCTCTGATATGGAGTTTATGCAGTTTCACCCGACTGTATTTGTAGATACACCTTATGCAAGGAAACTGCTTTTAACCGAAGCACTTCGTGGAGAAGGGGCACATGTTGTAGATGAAGACGGCAGACGTTTTTTGTTTGATTATGATGCACGCGGTGAACTTGCGAGCAGAGATATTGTTGCACGTGGGATCTTTAAGCACAAACGTAAAACAGGAAAACAGACCTATTTGGATTTTTCTATGTTTGAAGAGGAGTGGTTTGAACAGCGTTTCCCCAATATTACACGAACTTTTGCTGCACTGGGATACCATTTTCCTAAAGACAGAGTGCCTATCTCTCCGGCATTTCATTATGCTAACGGTGGCATTAAATGTGACAGTAATGGTTGTATCGAAGGGTTGGAAGGACTATATGTGATCGGTGAAGCTGCCGGAACAGGCGTACATGGTGCCAATCGTTTAGCATCAAATTCTCTGCTGGAAGGTGTAGTGTTTGCCAAAAGAGCTATAGACCATCTTTTGGGGAGAGGACATCAGCAGATCAAAACACCTGAATTTGAGAAGGATTATGGTAATATTCTGCACAAAGGAAATGATAAGATCTATAAACAGAAACTGCGTAAAGTAATGTGGAATGATATAGGGATAATCAGGACAACTAGAGGTTTGCATGAAGCAAAAAACCTTATTTATGATATGAAAAATCATGAAATAGGGCGCTTGCTTCAATTGCGTCTCAATACAGCTTCTGCTATTGTAGAAGCTGCATTGGCCCGTAAAGAGTCTTTAGGGTCTCATTATATGGAAAATGAATGATTATATGTATAGATTTATTCCAAATGAAGCGCAACAATTAATTTTAGGAGATATAATGCACGAACAATTACACTTAACCACTACATGGGTAGGAATACTCTCTTTAGCCGTATTTGTGATAGCATATTACTTTATTGCGGCAGAAGATAAGTACCATATCAATAAAGCAAAACCGGCACTTCTTGCCGGTACGGGTATTTTTATGCTTATTGGTCTTTATTTTGCAATAAATGGTATGGATGGACATCATTTAGAAAAAGAAGTTGAACATCTTATTGTTGAAATTGCTGGGATTTTCTTCTTCTTGCTGGTTGCAATGACCTATATTGAAGCAATGATAGACAGGGGTGTTTTTTCTGCTTTGCGTTATAACCTGGTTTCCAAAGGATACAGTTATACAAAACTCTTTTGGGTGACCGGTGTTTTAGCCTTTTTTATCTCTCCTGTGGCAGATAACTTAACGACGGCACTTATTCTTTCTACCGTCCTTTTAACTATTGATAAGGAGAATAAAGCATTTTTAGTACCGAGTGCCATAAATATTGTTGTGGCTGCTAATGCAGGCGGTGCATGGTCTCCATTTGGTGATATTACGACATTAATGGTATGGGTTGCAGGAAAGGGGGATTTTACAGAATTCCTATTCTTGTTTCCTTCAGCGGTATTAGGTTGGGGGATCACAGCATTTTTATTAAGCCGCTTTGTTCCGGAAGGAAAACCACCGTTCCATGATGATGAAGAAAAAGTAGAGATAGCAGAGGGTGGCAAACAAATTATTGGTCTCTTCGCTTTGACTATTGCTATGGCAGTTATCTCTCATCAAGTATTACATCTACCTGCAATGTGGGGGATGATGTTTGGTTTGGCAATATTAAAAATGTATGTGTACACAATTAACCGGGGATCATCTGAAACACATCTTAATGCATTTTCATGGATAGCAAAAATTGAGAATGATACATTGCTCTTTTTCTTTGGTATCCTAGCAGCTGTAGGTGGGCTTCAT